>Ga0209415_10002374_pt1 | contig 35252 bp, 28 predicted proteins | sample PeaSoiSIISIP2007_FD_187696 | JGI IMG/M metagenome (GOLD analysis project Ga0209415, IMG submission 187696) | Peat soil microbial communities from Weissenstadt, Germany - SII-SIP-2007 (SPAdes) (version 2) | ecosystem: Environmental > Terrestrial > Soil > Wetlands > Peat | place: Germany... | reverse complement strand
CCAGCAGTCCTACCCACAACAGTGCACGATAGCCGCGGTGCTTTCGCAGGGAGGGAGTCACTAAGCACCCAACTACACCGAGCGTATAGATCAGGAGAGCGAAGAGTTGCGTGCGCCCAGCGAAGGTGGTTTCGTAGCGGCCGAAGGGTACGCCGTAACGCAAGAAATACTCGGCTTTCAGGCCCTTCAGTGCTCCGAGCAAGGACGCTACTCCGGCCAGGCGGTTGAGACCGCTGAACTCGGTTCCAATTCCTCCGATATTGCCAAGTATTTGCTTGGCAAACTGGGCCGGGGCTTGCAAAATGTAAAGACCCCATGCCAACAAAGCGGCGGCGTAAGGGGCGAGGAGAAGCAGGAAGTTGCGCCAGCCGATGCGGCCGCGATCGAAATAGATCATGAGGAGCAGGAGGCCGGATGCATACAACTCACCACAGGGGTGCGTGAGACAACTCGCCGCAGTCAAGGCGTTTCCCGCAAGGATAGCGCGGGAAAGAGATTTTTCGCGCAGGTGGAGGTAGGTGAACCATCCCAGGGTTCCGAATGCCGCGCAGGCCGGGTCCGGACGTCCCAACGCCGCGAACAAGAGAAAACGAGCATCCGTGGCTGGGATCACAATCGAGAGCAGAGCGATACCACGGTTGCCGCTGAGCAAGGAAACGATCCCATACCAGGCAAGCAAAGTCATCGTGTCCGCCACAATCGACAGGTATCGCAAGGGGAGAAGACCGAAGCCGAACAACCGATACCACAGCGCTTGCAGAAGCGGATAGAGAGGCGGAATCCAATACGTTTGGCGGTCGATTCCCTCCATCCAAGTGCCCTGGGACTCGATAATCGTCGTCCCCAAGTAGCCTCTATGAATCAACGTGAATGCCGGGCTGGCAAACCATGCTTCGTTGTCCCAGATGTAGCCGGTGACCGCGGTCCAACTGGCCAGGACGAAATAAACAATCAATACGGCTGCCAGCAGCACAACGTGGCGGTGACGGGTCATGCGTTCGCGATTGCCGCTTCCACTTGTTTCTTTAGCTTGGCGTGCTGAACACCAAATCCGATACCATCCAGCCTTGCGGCCATCCAGGCGATCGTACTCAGCGCAGGTATGACCACCAAAGCAGGCGTTGCGAGCGCGAACGGTGAAAAGGCGGCAAGCCCGAGAAAGAATAGAGGGGGGTTCATCGGATTCCTTTCTCATTCAAATAATACGGCATCCCGATTCTTGGCACGGAGCTCAAAGGGTGGGCGTTTTCGCGGAAGCGTACCAAGTCATTGAACATAAGCATGTGTGACAATGTGCATATGTGACGTTGACACCGGCGGCACCGGTGCCGTAGGATCAACCCAACCGTAGTGTGAAGGAGAAGAGATGCAGAAGCTATTCGCGTTCACGCTGCTCATCGTTGGCGTGGCCTGTTGCCTACCTGCTTTTGGGGACACGGTGGTGGCGCCAGAGATTGATCCTACCTCAGGAATGAACGCCCTGGCCTTCATCGGCGGAAGCCTGTTGATTCTCCGCTCCCGCTGCAAGAAGTAAGCGGCCTTCCTGGCGGCTCTTCTTGGCGGCCCATCCGCTGTAGTGGATCTGCGAGTACCCTCGCCTGCCTTCACGCGCACGATAATCCTGTATATCTGGCACGGGGGCGCTGGTGCCGAGAATGTGGCTGCCGAGTGGATACAGATGCCTGTTCCCTCGTGCGGACCGTAACGGTGAATTAGCTCGTCAGCCGGCTTGGGAGAGAGACGCCAGTCCCGGCCGACCTCACCACTCTACCCTGGCGACCACTTGTATCTGCCGCGGAGGCGTCACGGTGTGGTCGAATCGCGCCGGACGACACCACGTCCAGCATACGGTTGGGCAGAGCAAAATTCACCCGGTTCAGCAGATTGAACGCTTCCAGGCGCACCTCCAGATGCATGCGCTCCAGCTGAGCGCAAAGCCGAAGTGGAAGCCACCCGGTAGCACCGGCTGGGATCATTTCTTGGGTTCGGTTACTCCACTTCTACCTGAGGGTATCGCCGTTCTATGCAACGCGCAGTTCTGCGGAACCGCGCTTGCCAGGCTTCACGACGATCTCTACATCGTGCCCCAAGGCGACCAGGAAGCGCATCAGGCGCTCGACGGAGTACCCCCGGAACTGGCCTGCCAGCATCGCTGACACCTTGGGCTGATCGATACCCAGGAGCTGAGCCGCGGCCGTTTGCGTCAATCGCCGCCGCCGGATGGTCCGGTCGATCTTAACCACCAGTCCGGCCTTGATCAGGTGTTCGCCGGCGTCGGCCAGGCCGAGGTCGGCGAATACATTGCCCGAACCAGGTTCCATTTCAAGAGTTTTTCTTTTCGGCATTCCTCACCTCGCTGCGCAACTGTTTGAGCCGTTGCCGGACAATTTCCACTTCGGACTTCGGCGTCGCAATCCCGGCTTTAGACTTTTTTTGAAAGGCGTGAACCACGTAGATCGAGCCCCCGATGGACACTGTGTATACAGCACGCCAGGTTCCGCTCTCATCGTTGGCTGCTATTTCCATCACTCCGCTGCCCAGACCGTGCAAGGGCTTGGCCTTGGGGCTCATTTCGCCCAACTGCGCTGCATACAAGGCGTAACCAAAGTCGTCCTGGACGCCAGCCGGGAACGACTTCACATTGGCGCGGGAATCGGCGAGCCAGACGAGTTTCTTCATCCACTGGCACTATGCCCATATTGGCATAGCGATCGCGCCGTGTCAAAAAGCGAAGCCAGTCCCGACTGTGGCGGCTTGGAACAGGTCCCGGTTTCTCAGCCTCACCACTCTACCCTGGCGACCACTTCCATCTGCCGCGGAGGCGTCGCCGTGTGGTCGATCGCGCCGGACGACACCACGTCCAGCATCCGGTTGGGCAGTGCCAGATTCACCCGGTTCAGCAGATTGAAGGCTTCCAGGCGCACCTGCAGATGCATTCGCTCCCGAAGCGCAAAGGTTCTGGCGAGCGACGCGTCTACCGTGGCGAGGCCGGGCCCGCGAAGGAAATCGTAACCGGAGGTGCCGTACTGATACAGGCCAGGCACCACAAACGCGTGATTAGGATCGGCGGGGTTCAGGCTGGTGTTGAACCATCGAAGATAGGACTGTTGGTCCGCCGGCAAGGCTCCGCTGCCCACCCGATTCGGAAGCTGAATGCCACCGTTGTTCAAAGTGTTCGTGGCCAGTTGAGGGGTGAATGGAAGTCCGCCCTGAACGGTGACCACCGTGCCGGCGCGCCAATTCGCGATCGCGGCATGAAGAATCGATGCGGCTTTCGTGCCACCCATCCCGCTCTGGAACGGCAGGTCGTAAGAGGCGGTCACCAGTATGCGCTGGGCGATATCGAACGGGGAAGGCGATCGGACGTTTCTCAGGCTATACAAATATTGCGGGCCAGGACGGCTGTCCTGATTGGTCATCGGCTGGTTCTCGTCATCAATGGATTTGGCATAACGGTACGTCGCCACCACCTGGAGTCCGGAAGTCACTTGACCCGCCAGCTTCAGTTGGCCGCCGTAGTAGGTGGAGCCCGCCGCGTAGGTCAAATACTCGACGCGCGACTCATACGGATCGAACGGGTAACGTGGATAGAAAAAAGGAGTGGGCGTGGGAACCGGCTGATTGGCGTCGTACATCGTGAAAAGATGGATGCCCATCGAGCTCGTGAGCGACGCCTCGAGCGTGAGCCGGGGGCGAAGCCGCTGATCGAGGAATACGCCCCACTGATCCGAGTACGGCGTAAAGGTGCCCGGATCGACTGCGTAAACGGAGCCGTGGGCCGCATTGAGGCTCGCCGCATTCAGGAGCGATTGCGAGACGGGTGCGGGAAGGCCGTCGGACAGGCTGAGACCGGTCTGGAGAGAGCCCGTGTAGTTGTCGAGACGTGACGCATAAGGCGGATTCTGCGCCAGGATGCCCTCCGAGATATACGCGCCCGTGTCGTACATCTTGCTGAAGCCGCCTCTGAGCACCGTGGAGCCGTTGCCGAAGATGTCCCATGCGATACCGATCCTGGGGGCGATGGCGCTCTTGTAGGTGTTCAAACCGCCGGAATCGTTCACGCCTCCTTGGCCGGCAAATTCGTTCAGCGCGGGGAGCGGAGAATGCACGAAGTTCACCATCCGGTTACTGGCCTCGCTCACGGGAGGCGTCATCGAGTAACGCACTCCAACCTGGATCGTGAAGTGTCGAAACACGCGAAATTCGTCCTCGACGAAACCGGCAAACTCCCAGTCGCGAAGCTGGAAGGGCTGGAATTGAACATCGCGGCGGGTCTCGAAGGGATAGCCGGTCAACAGGGAAGCGATCGGATCGCCGGTGTTGAATACTCCCGGGGAGCTGGTGTAGTCGGGCGTGAAAAGATAGGTGCCGCGATTGGACCATTCCGTGCTGCTGCCGTCGGCTTGGCGTCGTATGGCTTCGAGCCCCAGGCGGGCGGAATGTTGATGAGTTCTCCACAGCACCGAGTCGTTGATCTGGTAGCTGGTGGTCTTGATATTGAATGGGGCCGCCTCGGCCGCGCCCAACTGAGCGTACCCGGTGGGCGCGACATCCGGCAGTCCATTGGCGCTCAGTCCGGGGATTGCCAGCAGCGAGGAAGCATTCAGCCCCTGATCGAGCGCGGCGGCGCTCAAGTCGAAACGGGTGATGCCGGCTCGCAGTTCGTTGACGATTGTCGGGCTTACGACGAAGGTGTAGGAAGCCGCGCCGGCCAAGGCGGTAAGACTTGTGCTCGAGTTGTCGGCATTCTGAGAAGAATCGCTCCCGGCGTAGGACCCTGCCGGAAATCCCATGCCCGCGGGCGCCGGCAGGGAGCCTGGAGAATCCGCGTTCTGGTGCTCGTAGCTGAATCGCGCAAACATCGTGTTGCTCGCGGAAAACACTTTGTCGGTGCGGGCATCGAACTTCCCATCGTTGTCGATCGACGAAGGCGTAAACCGGTAATTGTCCACCAATCCCGGTAGATTTGGATTCGGATAGAGGGCGATCAGATTGCGGGCTGCCAGCGGAATGCTGGTGAGCGGGATGCTGTTGTTCTGAAAGGGCAGGCGAAAGAAGGATCCGTCCGGCGCCTGTGCGAGTGAATTCGGATCGTAGATCACCGGCGTCGAAGCTCCGAAACCGCCCGACTTTTCCGTCGCCGTGGGAACGGTGGAAATCACGGTGAGCCCGCGCCGCCCCCGCGTCAATTCCGAGTCCACGAAGAAGAACCAATTATTTTTGCGGACCGGTCCGCCCACGCTGCCGCCGAACTGGTTTTGCACCAGTCCTGGTTTAGACGCGCCGTCGAAGAAGTTCTTGGCGTCGAGAGCGGAGTTCTGCAGATAGTCGAATACATCCCCGTGAAACTGGTTGCCTCCGGATCTAGTCTGCACGGATAGCACGCCGCCCGCCGCGCGTCCGGCGCTCGCGGGCACGTAAGGAGAATCGACGCTCACCGAGCTGATTGCCTCGATCGACGGCTGCAGCGCCGCGCCGCGAGTCCAGATGTCGTTGTTGTCGATTCCGTCGATTTGGAAATTGTTTTCCTGGCCGCGCATCCCGGCCGCGTTGAAAGCGCTGTTGCCGCGCGACGAATACGGCGTGTAGCCGTCGATGTTGCCTCCTTCCTGCCCGAAGGTCGCCTCCGAACCCGTGCGAGTCAGGTCCAGATAATTACGGCCGTTGAGCGGGACGTCGAGCAGGTTTCCGGAGACGAAGACCGGCGAGAGGGGTGCAAGATGAATCGGCTGATTCACGTCCTGGTTGTCCCGCACCGTGACGCTCACCTGCACCGAGCCGTCGGCATAGGCCGAATCCGCGACGATCTTGTAGAGACCCGCAGGAACCCGGGCGGCCTGGTATTTTCCGTCCTGATCGGTCACCAGCCCCAAAGCAAGGCCGGTTTCCTGCTGAATCAGGTTGACGCTCGCGAGCGGAGCCGGGCGTCCATCGGGATCGAAAACCGTTCCTGAAATGTTTCCGTAGCCATCCGCAGCCGAAGCGTGACGGCAAACCAGGAGGAAGGCGATTCCGCACAGCCCGCGGCTAAATTGCAATCAATTCACCTGGCCGTCCGGACCTTGAACCCGTCACGAGGTAGAAAGACATAGTCATTCATTGTACGCCGGGATCTTTCGTCCCGGTCCTAGGCGGGCGGCCTACGAGGGATGTCCTTCAGAACGTGGAGCCGAGGTAGAAGCCGAGAGGAATGGTCACTCCCGGGTTTTGCGGGAACAGGTTGCCGTTCGAGTAGTGCTCAATCCGGACTTCGGCGGTCACTTTTCTATTCCTGCCCAGGTAGACTCCGGCGCTCATGAAATCCTGAAACGTGAACCATTTGCCGGCTTGCTGACCGTCAATGTTGGTTCTGGTGATCAACGCCGGCCCCGCCAGGGAATAACTGAAATAGAGCTCGACCGGATTCGTGCGCAACACCGGAAACCGGAACACGGGATACACGGACGCGGTGTAAAACCGTTCGCCATTCTTCTTGCTCTTCCACGATGAAATGTCCGCGCCCCAATCCAGCGCGAAAAAGCGGCGTGCGTGGAAAATGTTGCGCCGGTAATTTATCGACAAGCCGCTCGCCACCTGAACCGTGCCGGGCCAGAAGATTGGAACCGCGCCTTTTGAAACGAAGTCGTTTACCCCATAGCCCAGTGCATCCGTGATATATCCCATCTGAAACATGTTCTTCGGCCAAACCGGGCCCCCGGAGGAATCTACTTCAGCCGGAATGACCGGAAGGCGCCGCATGGTGTAATTGAATCCGCCGGAGAGGAACAACGTATGGGGCTGCTGGTCCGCCGCGTGCCCCGGCGCGGCGGTGACCTCGGTAAGAAGCGTCCAGTTGTCGTTGATGAAGTAATCCAGGCCTCCTCCAAATAAAATGGTCGCGTAGCTCGAGTCGTTCACCACCTGCGACTGATTGATCGCGAAGCCCTTTCGCGTGACCACGCCCAGGCCGCCCTCAGCATATACAGACCATTTCCTGGTAAGCGGCCGGCGTGCCTTCGCGGTCAGGCCCGCGACGTTCATCCATACGAAATGATGCGTCTGGTCCCCATTCACGTTTTGATAGTTCACCCACTCCACCGGACGCATTTCACTGATCTGCGCGGAAAAGTACTGGTTGAACTCGTGTCCGATCAGAAAAACACGCGCGGCGAAATGCGGAACCTGGACGGATTGTGCGTGGAACCCCGGCTGCACCTGGGAGTTGGAAAAAGGGAAGTCGATGTAACCGAGCTGAACCCCGACGTAGGAATTCAACAAGAATCGCGGGTATTGGGTGGGTTGATCCTGCGCCGGATCGGGCGCGGCCGGCTGTCCTCGCATCAGGCCCATCGATAATACAAAGGCCGCAATGGGGAGAACGAAGCGGCTACTGGCGAAGAACAGTGAAGCGGCTGATCGAGTATCCAAGCACTCCCCCCATGAATACGTCCGAGACGAAATGCGCGGAGAGTGTGACCCTGGAAAACCCAACCACTCCGGCCAACCCGTACGCTACGTAGGGGACCCATTTATGGTTTCCGTATCGTCGCGCCACGACAGTCGCGATGGAAAACGCCGCGATGGTGTGACCCGAAGGAAAACTTCCACGAGAGAGCAGGATGTGGCTGGTGTCCTGGAACCAGGTGTTGGAGAAATTCCCATTCGGCGCGATCGCGTTGGGCCGCCAACGCATGTCGATATCCTTCATTACCGTGGTCAGGATTTCAGAGTTTGCGACGGCTTCGCCCGCAAGCAGCGCGGTCTTCTGCATCTTGGAGTCATGACGGAGCAACCCCGCGCCGTACATCGTTAGCGGGGCGATGATCATCGCCGTGGATGAGTTCGTGCCGGAAAACACGTTATTGAATCCGCTGAATGAAGTCGTGCGCCGGAAATAGGGAGCGTCATGCGGATCGAGCGCCACCAGGCCCGCGGTCGCGCCGACGATGAGTAAGGTTGGAATCAGATGATGTCCCTCAGCCGCGTGCACCGGGAATAGCCATATCCTTTTCTGATCCGAAGCCATGTTGAAAAAGAGCCCTTTCCAGGAGACGGGCCTCTCATAATCCGGTGATCCGGGGGCTGCGGTCCCTGGGGCCGCCGACGAAGGGATCCCAGGGTTCGTGCCGGAAGCAGCGACGGGCGCCGGTTGGGTTGCTGCTGGTGGATCCGGCGGAGTGACTCGTTGTTCGGACGGCGACTGAGCGTTCAGCACCGACATCAAGAGCAAAGTTATTGAGATCCCCAAAATCTTAATGTCTCCCCGTGTTTTGCCCCAGCCCTCAGGGCAACAGCCTTCCAAGCGTCCTCATGAAAGGAACCGAATGTAGCGGCGGCGTTCCAATCGTACGATCAGGATGACGCGCTCCAGTTGCGCCGAGTTCCCCCCACCCGCAAATCCCCAACCAGACGATCTTAGCAGCCCAGGATCGAATCAGGCGGTCGCGGGAGGTACCTGCACGTTTTCAGGGTCCGCATCGCCGTTTGCCCCCTTCTACTCCTTCCCCGTAAGATGGCTTTGGACAGATGGCCCCATGAAGCTAATATCCCTAGAAGCCCGCACAGGGCCAGCGAGGCCCTCCAAACTAGCAGGAACTCTCAGCGTCTCCGCCGAGCCAGGCTCCGTTGTGCGGGCGAGTTCCTCAAGAGCCGGCATTTTCTGGGGCCACGTTCACGGAAACGAAATGAGTGATTGCAGCAGCACACGCAGAGTGGTTCGCGTGTACAGTCCGAAGGAGATTTTTCGATGAAGACGATTTTGGTTTTGACGATCTGCGCGGCTCTCGCGCCCGCGGCGGACCTGGTACTCCGGAACGGAAAGATCGTGACACTCGATGCTGCCGCGCCGCAGGTCCAGGCGATTGCGATCACCGGCGGCAAAGTGATCGCCATGGGCACCGATGCCGAGATGGCCCGCGAGATCCAGCCGTCGACCAAAGTGATCGATCTGGGCGGACGGCTGGCGATTCCCGGGTTCATCGAAGGGCACGGCCACTTCACCGGAATCGGTCAGGCGAAAATGAGTCTCAATCTGCGCGACGCCAGGACTTGGGACGACATCGTCAACATGGTGGCGGCGGCGGCGCGCGAGGCGAAGCCGGGCGAATGGATCGTCGGCGGGGGTTGGCACCAGGAGAAGTGGGACCGGAAGCCCACACCGAACGTCAACGGTTTTCCGGTGAACGATTCCCTGAGCAAGGTCTCGCCCAACAATCCCGTGGTGCTATCGCATGCGAGCGGTCACGCCGTATTCGTCAACCAGGCCGCCATGACGCGGGCCGGCATTACGCGCGATACTCCCAATCCCGCGGGCGGCGAGATCATGAAGGATGCTTCGGGCAAGCCCATCGGATTGCTGAACGAGAGAGCGCAGTCCCTGGTCTCAGCGGCCCGATCGCGCGACCTGGCCAAGCGGACCCCCGCCGAACGGGATGCGGATGCGGAAAGGCAGATCGATTTGGCCGCGCAGGACGCTCTTTCAAAGGGCATCACGTCGTTTCAGGATGCCGGTTCTCCCTTCGATGTCATCGACCGGTTCAAGCGCCGGGCCGCAAACGGCACCCTGCCGCTGCGGCTGTGGGTGATGATGCGAACCTCGAACGACCTGATTTTCGCGAACGGTGAAAAGTACAAGATGGCCGGCTTCGGCGACGATCACCTGACCGTGCGGGCCATCAAGCGCCAGATCGACGGCGCTCTCGGTTCGCGTGGCGCGTGGATGCTGGAGCCATATTCCGATCTGCCCTCGACCAGCGGCCTCGCTACCGAAGACCCGGCCGATATCGAGAAGACCGCGAAATGGGCCATCGACCACGGAGTTCAATTGTGCGTGCACGCCATCGGCGACCGCGGGAATCGCGAAGTGCTGGATATCTTCGAGCGAACCTTCAAGTCCGAGCCGGATAAGAAGGACCTGCGCTGGCGGATCGAGCACGCGCAGCATCTCAGCCCGCAAGATATCCCGCGCTTTGGCCAGCTCGGCGTCATCGCGTCCATGCAGGCGATTCATTGCACCTCGGATGGCCCGATGGTGCTCCCTCGCCTGGGCCCCAAGCGCTCCGAAGAGGGCGCTTATGTCTGGCGGAGCCTCATGAATACCGGAGCCCACGTCACCAACGGCACCGACGCGCCGGTCGAAGACGTCGCCCCGATCCCGAACTACTACGCCGCCGTCACGCGCCGCATGAAGAACGGCCAGACGTTTTACCCTGAACAGCGGCTCACGCGGATGGAAGCGCTCCGCTCCTACACCGTCGAGAATGCCTACGCGGCATTTGAAGAGAACGTCAAGGGCCGGTTGAAACCCGGTATGCTCGGCGACGTGACGGTTCTGTCGAAGGATATCCTCACGATTCCCGAGGATGAAATCCCGACGGCGCAGGTGGAATACACCATCGTCGGCGGCAAGATCGCCTACCAGCGGACGAAGTAAGCCCAGACGCCAGACGCCAGACGCCAGACGCCAGACGCCAGACGCCAGACGCCAGACGCCAGAAGAAGAACAGACCTTCCCAGAGAGCGCGTGGTCTGGCGCTGGCCCCTGGCCCCCGGCCCCTGGCCCCCGGCCCCCGGCCCCTGGCCCCAGGCGCCTGCACTACTGTCCCGAGCGCACCTTTTCGATCGCCTGCCTGGCCGCCGCGACAGAACGCTCGACATCGGCTTCGGAGGTCTGCCAGCCGCACACGCTCACGCGCATCGCGCGCCGTCCGCGCCAGGTGGTACCCGTGAAGAATGCCTCGCGGGTCCTGGCGATCGCTTCAATCACCGCGTCGGTGTGTTGGTCGTGATCGGCCTCGGTGCTCTCGGGCGCCGGATTCAGGAAACGCACCAGGCCCTGATTGATCTGGGGCTCCCAAACCACCTCCGCGCCCGGCAGGGCTCCCATGCCGCGGACCAGCGCCCGCGCGTGGCGGCAGCAACGATCCACCAGATCCGCCACTCCGGATCGCCCCAGTTGACGAAGCGCGGCATACGTGGGGAAACCCCTCGCCCGCCGGGACCAGTCCGGATTCCAGTCGATCTGATCGCGGGCATCGTCGTCGTGGGTCAGATAGGACGCCCGATGCGACATCGAAGCGCGATGAGCTTCAGAATCCGCGACAAACGCGAAGCCGCAGTCGAACGGCACGTTCAGCCATTTGTGACCATCGGTGGCCCACGAGTCGGCGGAGTCTGCGCCTTTCAGAAGATGTTTCAACGAGGGGCTGACGGCCGCCCACAGACCAAATGCCCCGTCCACGTGCACCCACGCGCCGGCTTCTTTCGCAATGGGGATCAAGGTCTCGAAATCATCGTAGGCGCCGATATTGATGTCACCCGCTTGCAGAATCACGATCGCCGGCCGCGATCGGTCCTTGAGCAACGCCTCTTGCAAGGCGCTTTCCAACAGACGGCCCTGCTGGTCGATCTTCAGTTCCTCCACCGAGCCACGCCCCAGGCCCAGAAGCCGGGCGGCCCGCTCGATGGAACCGTGACGATGACCGCCGGTGAGAATGCGAACGGCCGGCGCTCCCGATAATCCTTTCTCTTCGACATCCCAATTGCGGTCGGCCAGAACCGAATGGCGAGCGGCCGCCAGGCACGTGGCGTGTGCCATCTGGCACCCTCCCACCAACGCGAAGCTTGCCCCAGCGGGCAATCCGATCAAGTCCTTCAACCAGACTCCCACCACTTCCTCGCAAACCGCCGCAGCTGGCGCGCAGGCGTAGAGCGCCGCGTTCTGGTCCCAGGTGGAAGCAAGCCAGTCGGCGGCGAGCGCGGCTGGCACGCAGCCTCCGATCACCCATCCGAAGAAACGGCCCCCGGACGATGCGTGCAGTCCGCCCTCAACGCCCGCGACCAGCTCATCGATCACCTGAGCGGGCGGGACTCCCTGGTCCTGGAGCGGTTTCAAGAGCTGGCGTCGCAATACGGCAAGGCTCGCGGTGGCCGCCGCTGGGGCACGATCGAGCTCTTCAAGATACTCGAGAGCGTGGCGAAACGTCGTCTGAAGTGTTTTTCGAGTTGGGGAGTCCATAGTGGCTGGCCGTTTCGTAAGCGACTTTCGAATGAAGCTGGGTTTCAGAATAGTGTCTCGCACCCGGCCACGAACGACCTAGACAATTTCTTGATTTAGCATAGACCAGTTTCACACGGCAAGTAACAGTGTTCTCAAAGGCTTAACGCATCGAAGATCCTTGCCTTATCCCTGAAACTGGTCTCGCAGTCCGGCTGTTGAATTCCCCTCTGTATCGACGCCGCGAAGTCCAGTGCTGGACTCTCGCGCTTTCGAGTCATTCACCCATGGCCTGAGTCCAGCCTGCTCGGCCTCCCGGCAAGAGCTGCCGGAAGATCCCTGAGATGGCGTGACCTAACGTAACGCAGGTCCCCTCTTAAAGCGTTTGTAATGATCAGATGCAAGCTTCGAAGTGGTAGGCGGCGTTGGATCCAAACGATGAAGGACCATTGCCAGGGAAGCATCCCCGTAGGACTTCATCTAACACACAGTCGCCCTTGCTCTTTCCGATCATTGACATGGGTAATAGATTTACCTTATACTTTTCAATCAGTAACGTTCTTGTTTCAAATTGGTGGGGCCGGCTCGCGTCGGCCATCCGCCGGGGTCTCATTTTCTGGGGTTGCAAGCGGTTGATTTTGTTGGAGGTGTGATGGTTCGTTCACACATGCCAAAGGCATGGATGGGGGCGACTGCGGTTCGTGAGCTTCGCCGGCGACATCTACGCCTGGCAGCCGCACTGGATGTTTGCCCCACTCGATGCCCCATGGAGGGGATCGCCGGTATCAGCGCCCCTCGCCCCGGTCAAAAAGAGATCTGCAATTGATTAGAAGAATGACTTCACTGGAGGTAGTTGCAAATGATTGGCTTTTCTGAATCAAACCTGAAAGCGTGGAAGCTGGTAGGCGTATTGCTCCTCGCGGTATTGGTCTCTATGCCCCTGTTTGCCCAGCAAACCGGAATCAGCGGACGTGTGAGCGATCCGTCGAACGCGGTAGTTGCCAACGTCACGGTGACGGCAACCGGCGCGGATGGGACCAAGGTCACGACCACCACGAACGCATCCGGACAGTACCAATTTCCGGGCCTCCGAGCGGCAGACTATAAGCTTCGGTTTGAAGTATCCGGCTTCGCGCCGGCCGAGCGGACCCTGACCGTGCTGGTGGGCCAGGTTGCTACGGTCGACGTTTCCCTGCAGCTATCGCAGACCTCCTCGACGGTGAACGTGGAAGCCGAGGCCAACGCGGTGGATACGTCCAACTCCACAGTCGCCGGCGACGTGAGCCCCACCGAAGTCTCGAAGATCCCGCTGAACGGACGCAACTATCTGCAGCTCGCGATGATGGTTCCCGGCATCACCAGCAACGACGTGCAGAACTCGCCGCTGGGCTCGACCGATAGCGGAAAGATGCAGATCAACGTGGATGGCCAGCAGGTGACGCAGAACTCGGCGGGCACTACGTTTGGCCAGCCGATCTTCAGCGATGACGCCATCGACCAGTACCAGATCATCACCAACCGGTTCGATGCCACCATGGGACGCTCCTCGCGCTTGCAGGTTGTTGTGCAGACCAAGTCCGGCACGAATAATTTCCACGGCACTCTGTTTGGATATTTCCGCAACAGCGATTTCAACGCCTCTGATTCGGTGGCGCACAAAGTGCTGCCTTTCTCCGATCAGCAGTTCGGAGGCACGGTCGGCGGTCCCGTAATCAAGAACAAGCTGTTCTTCTTCTTCTCGTACGAAGGCGAACGGCAGCCCCTCACGTCGGTCGACTCGCCCACCGGCTACCTCGACACGAGTGGCAACCAAATTACCTTCAATTTCCCGAACTCGTATAACACGCGGGCCTACCTGCTGCACATGGACTGGCAGATCAATAACAACCAGCGCCTTTCGGCGCGCGGTTCGGGATCCACATGGGCCATCCCTTTCAACGGTGTGGCGGGATCGGTTTCGCCGCAGGGTGAATACGCCGCCACGCGTGAATTCTACGCCATTACCGGCACGTGGACCTGGACCATTTCGCCCGCGCTGGTGAATGAAGCAAAGATTGGCTTCAATCACTTCTCGTGGTCGAACACCCCGCTGCTGCAGACGCAGGGATTTTCAACGCTGGACGGTAATGCCTGGGGCTCCCCGTATAACTACCCGCAGGTGCTAGCCCAGAATAACACTCAATATCGCGACGATCTGTTCTGGTTGAAGGGTAACCACAGCTTCAAGTTTGGCGGGGACTACCAGCACGTCCCCTATTCCGGCAACTTCGGCCAATACGTTCGAGGGTACGCGACGCTGAACGCCCCGACCAGTCTGTCTCTGATCAGTGTTTTCCCGGTTTGGAACCAACCGAGCACCTGGAATCTCTCGCTTCTCAACCCATACGTCACCAATTACCAGCAAGGGTTCGGCAACTACATTTACAGCCTCCCAACCAACAATATGGGCGCCTGGGTTCAGGACGATTGGAAAGTGAACAAGAAACTCACGCTCAATTTAGGGGTTCGCTACGACAACGATCTGGGCATTTTCAATCCGAATCTGCACCTGACCTATACCGGCGCCCCGGCCACGCCGCACTACAACCAAAATGCCCTATTCCAGCCGCGTCTTGGGTTTACCTACGACCCGATGGGCGACCGCAAGACCGTGATCCGCGGCGGCGCGGGCATGTTCTACGCCGACGTCCAGGCGAATCAATCGATCGACGATACGATCTTCAATGGTCAAACCACGATCACGCCTAGCATTACAGTCAACGCGGCCAACCCGATCAACATCACCCAGCAGCCCACCCCATTCAATGTGAACGGCATTATTGGAGTAACCGGAGCGCAATTCCTGTCCGGAGCTGTGCCGGTGAATGCCCAGAATATCCAACCTCTTGGCCCGAATGTCAGAACCCCCTACTCGCTCCAGTTGAGCGGTGGCGTGGAGCGTCAGATCAATAAAGACTGGAGCTTCTCGGCCGATTACGTGCACTTCCGGATCTATCACGACTGGATCCGCCAAGATGCCAATGTGTCCATGAATCCAGCCACCGGCTACGCGCTGAGCCCGGCCACCTCCGGCCGCCCGGATACGAGCGTGGCTCAGATCAAACAGTTCATTACTCCGAACGGGGCGGGATCGATCTACGATGCGCTGCAAGTCGCCGTGAACCATCGGTTCTCACACAACTTCTCGGCCCAGGCCGCCTGGACCCTTTCCCGCCTGAAGGATTCCACCACCGGGCCGTTCTACTATCCGAACAACTTCTTTAATCTCTCTGACGAATGGGGCCCGTCGCCGGATAATCAGACCAACACACTGACCCTCGCCGGCACCTATACCACCTGGAAGGGAATCGCTCTCAGCGGGCAGTTCCATTTTGGATCGGGCCAGAATTTCCAGGTGACCGATAGCGTGACACCCTTTGGGCTGGCCGGAGTGGTCGACAATCGCTTGATCGCCAACGGGACCACGACTTATATCAACTCGTCCTGCATCGAGCCCGCGGCGGGGGGGCTTGCCGGCTACTCGGAGGTGAAGCGCGATTGCTTTGTGGGACACCCCATCGTACGCGTGGATCTGCGCCTCTCCAAGACCTTCACGGTACATGAGCATTTCCGCTTCATTCCGATGGTGGAAGCTTTCAACCTGTTCAACCATTCGAACTTCGGGAGCTATCAGAGCTCGGTAAACGTCGCCTCCTTCGGTTTACCGGTTCAGGTGACGACGGTTGGGGACCTTACGTACCAACCGCGCATGGTGCAATTTGCCGGACGATTTGAATTCTAAATAACCGCGGACCACGGGCCGCTGGCGATCCGTCACCAGGGATTCTTGGTAGGATCAGAGCTGGCGGCCCGTTTTCGTTTGTGCTGGCCTGTTTGTGCCGGAAGGATTAGTGGTTGTGCGAAAGTTACTGTTGTTCCTTGCGGTAGCCGCCGCCTCCTACGCGGCCGCGTCGACATGGCTCGATCTGGTCGCTCCCATCATCACCCCCGCTGAAAAGAAGGCCTACCTTGCGCTCCGGCCTGAGCAGCGTCCCACGTTCGAGGAAGAATTCTGGTCCCACAAAGCGGTCTCGGCGGAAGAGTATAGCAAGCGCATTGAATACATCGACGCACATTTTGGATCCACCAAGCTGGCATCTGGCGCGAACACGGATCAGGGCCGGGTCTATCTTGCACTCGGACCGCCGAACAATATCACGCGTGTTCCTTCCTCCCGGATTTTCCAACCCATCGAAATCTGGTATTACTCCGTCATCCCCGGCGTGATCAGCACGGAAGTGCACTTGATGTTCTTCCAGAAGAATGGGATGGGCCTTCCGAAACTGTATTCTCCGACGCTGGACACCATCCGGGCGCTGCTGCTTCCGCAGGCATCCACGGTTAATATGTTCGGTCCGAACGACGACCTCAACGAAGAGATGATACGCAACAACCTGCAGGTGTCCCCGGCCGAGGATGAAATTGTCTCGGCGGCAGTGAACGTGGCGGCCGGTATACGCTATTCGGGCAACGACGAGATCATCGGGAAAGTCTCGTCTCCCACGTTCATGCTCGGGCAGCCAATGAAGGAGCAGGTCAAGTCCAGGTTCATCGTCGCCCATCCCAAGCTCGACACCTTCCAGGCGCTATCGTCCTACGGCGGATCTCAGGTGGATCTGGGACTTGAAGTGACGGCCCAAAACGAGCTGGACGTCGAAGTCCTGCAAGGTGATTTGACGGTCTATCAGAATCAGCTGAACCTGAAGTTTCCGAAATCCGCTTCCATCCGCTACACGCACCGGCTGGATCTTCTTCCCGGCGTCTACCGGGTGATCTTTAACGTGGATGGGACGCACTTCCCGTATAGCGTGAACGTCCCCGAGCACCTCGCGATGGGCGATATCCAAAGGGCGGATCAAACCGAGTTGACGGCGGAACATCACCAGACGCCTTTTAGTTTTGAGAGCAAGCAACTCGACTTGAACCCGGAGGGACATTCGGTTGTGGTAGCGGTTCCCCAGCCGGGCACGGTGAACTGGGTGATTCGAAGAGGCATTTCGGAAGTGCTGTGGAAAACGGCTTCGGAAGCGAATCAGGTTGCGATTGCCGAGCTGCCTTCCTCCCTGCCGCCTGGCGTCTATAAGCTCGAAGCGGATTCTGAAAGCGCCGTGCGGATCGCGGACTTGGTGGTGAAAGAGAAGGCCGGCCCGGCATCGTCGGACGCGACCGTGCTTTCCTTCAATGCCAACCTGTACCCGGCGCTGCGGTACGCTTCCATCGGTCACCAGTGGCTGCTGAGGGGCAAACTCGACCAGGCTCGCGTCAGTTTGCAGGCATCGCTCGATAGTGCGCCTACGAACCAGGCTCAGGTGGAGATCGCGCGTGTAGACGCGCTCCAGGGCCACTACGACGAAGCGCGCGACCGTCTGCGGCAGGTTCTGGCCGCCCAGCCGAACAATTTTGACGCCCTCTCCGTCCTCGCTTACGTTGAGGCGCAACTACAGGATTACCCGGTGGCGGCGGAACTCTATAAGAGGGCGTTGGCGGTTCAGGATTCACCCGCCATCCGCCTGGCTCTTTCGAATCTCCCGCAAAAGTAGCTAGTGTAGTGCGTCGCAAAAAGCGAGCATTATCATGGCCTTTGTGGCGCACGCTCTCAGCGTGCCGCGTCAGCACTCATGCCGACGCCTGGCGTTTGTTTTCGCCCGGCGGAGGTGTCGAGAAGCCCGGCACGGGTCCGCACCCCGGAAGTCTAGACACGGCACGTAAGAGTAGGTGCGCCACATCGCCCGCTCGAAGTTAGGTATTATTTCGGACGCACTACACTAGCCCGCAAAGGGTGCGGCGCACCCCCCTCATTACAAGCCGAGTCACGCTGCCGCCGCGCCTCACGGTCACGGAAAAGCGCTTGATCCCCGGCCCGCCGCCATTGTCCCGCCGTTTTCAGCGAAGCCTTTTTGTCTACACTAAGGGAAGAAAAAGGGGGCCGGCTTCTGTGTCCCCGAATAGGATCGATTCGTGCCATCGACCAGACGCGCTTGCGGACCGAGTTGCCGGTTTCTCTTTCTCCCGGTGGGATGCTGATGGAACACCCCTCGCGCGTCGGCAAGTATGAACTGGAAGCGTTCCTGGGCGGGGGCATGTCGCATGTCTACCGCGCCAGGGATAGCGTTCTCGGCCGTCGGGTGGCGCTGAAGATTCTCACTGAAGCGGGGGCCGCCGAGCCCGAATCGAAAGCCAGATTTCTTCACGAGGCTCGCATGGCCTCGAACATCAGGCACGAGAACATCATCGCCGTATACGACTTCGGCGAAGAGCAGGGCCGCCCGTTCATCGTGATGGAATTCTTGGAGGGTGAAAGCCTCCGCGGCGCGATCAGAAACAACCGTACCGGCGACGTCACTCGCAAGATGAATACCGCGTTGCAGATCGCGCGCGCGGTGGATTATATCCATTCGAAGAAGATTATCCATCGCGACATCAAGCCTGAGAATATTCACATCGATACGGCGGGCCGGGTGAAGTTGATGGATTTCGGCATCGCCAAGTCCGAGGGCATGTCGCTCACACGCTCTGGATTCACATTAGGGACTCCGTACTACATGGCGCCCGAGCAAGTACTGGGGCACACGCTGACACCGCAGGCCGATATCTACGCCTTCGGAATTCTGACGTACGAACTGCTCAGCGGAATAAAGCCCGTCCGCGGCGACTCGGTGGAGAAGATCTTTCAGCAGATCCTTTATGAAGCGCTGAATCTGGAACCGCTGAAGGCGGTGAACGTCCCACCGGCCGTGGTGGATCTCGTCGCGCGGTGCACGGCGAAGCCTCCGGCACAGCGTCCCGAGAGCTTGGGCGCGGTGGCGGACGAGATCGAACGCCTCCTCAATCCCTCGCGTCCGGTCACGACGCGTCCCAGAGTCACCGCGGATTCCCGGCAACACGATCCCCGTCAACCCCAGGTGTTCCCGAGCGTGGCTCCTGAAGTGCTTTCGCCCACGGTCACGGCCGCGATCCCCACCCCTCAGCAGCAACCCGTCGTGGTCCGGGCCGACACCGGGGTCGAGGGGCTGCCGCGGATTTTCGAGATTCTTCCCGCGCCGCTACGCACCCAAGGCGGGTTGATGGCTCTGGCGGGCGCCGCCGTGCTGCTGGGAGCCGCGTTTATCTACATTCTGTTGCGTCTCGCGCACGTGATCTAGGAACTTATTGAAAATGGAGACAGACCGCTCTATCCACTCCCACGGTCGCACGTGAAGCCGGCAATTCACGGGAGGGGACAGAGTAGTCTGTCCCCATTTTCAGCAGGCTCGTGCGCGTGACCTAGCTTCAACGCCCACCCGTTACGGGGCGCGGGGAATCAGGGTATGCTCATGCTAACGATTTCAAATGCGACCTACTCCTACACCCGGCGAGAGATCGGAAACGACGTCCGGCGGGGAATCGCGTGGGCGCGCACTGGTGATTGGCTTGGTGGGCGTGGCCATGTTGCTCTCGATCGCGTTAGGCGCCTGGGTCTGGTCCCGGCAACCGAAGCGGATACCGGGCATGATCTTCTTTCGCGGTGGAACGTTCACTGCCGGAACGGATCGGAGATTGGTGGAGATCGCACCCTTCTATATCGACGAGACCGAGGTCTCGAACGCCGATTTCAGCGCATACTGCCAGTCCACGGGCTGCACGGCGCCCGCCGGAGCCGCGGATCTGCCGGTGGTCGGAATCACCGTGGCGCAGGCCCGCGCCTACGCGGCATGGAACGGCAAACGCCTGCCGACCGCGCTCGAATGGGAACGTGCGGCGCAGGGCAAGGACGACGGTTCCCGTTTTCCATGGGGCAACGCAGAGGATCCCTCGCTCGCCAACGTTCGCGATAACCCGTCGCTCGCGCGGCATGAGCTGATGCCGGTGCGGTCGTTTGCGGCTTACCCTGCGTATCAAATGGCGGGAAACGCGTGGGAGATAGTGGAGGGTACAGTCACGCCGAGCGCCGGCGCAGTTGCCATGTTCTCGACGCTGGTGACGCCGCCGCCCACGGCGGAGGAAAAGTGGATCGAGATTCATGGCGGATCGTTCAACACGCCGCTCGCGTCAGCGGTGAATTTTATGGGCGCCCCAATTCCCGAACGATATTCGTCGTCGGATATTGGATTCCGCTGCGCCAGGAATCCTTAGAAGGAGAAGATTCTTAGCCGCAGATTAACGCGGATGGACGCAGATGAAACAACTTTTGGCCGGCTCCAATCTGCGATTCAGTGAGGACGGGTCGCATTGCACCTCAATACATCTCTGCCATGCGCGAGTAGTCGCAGTGCGCCAGGCCCGTTCCGGGAACGCCTATGAGAATTTGTTTTATCCGCGTCTATCTGCGTTTATCTGCGGCCATTTGTTCTTGAGAAGCCACTATGCCCAACCCTGAACCGGCTAAAACCTGGGACGTCGAACGTTATCAGCAGCGGCATTCCTACGTTTTTCAATACGGCGGAGCGGTGGTGGATCTGCTCGATCCGCAACCGGGCGAAAGAATGCTCGACCTTGGATGCGGGGCTGGACAGTTGACCGCCGTGCTGGTCGAGAAGGGGTGCACGGTCATCGGAATCGACCGGTCGCCCGAGATGATCGCGCAGGCACGCCAGAAGTTCCCTCATCTGGACGTCCGGATCGGCGATGCGACTCATTTCGTCATCGAGGAACCGGTCGACGCCGTATTCTCCAACGCCACGCTGCATTGGGTGAAAGACGCCCGTGCCGCCATTGCCTGTATCTGGAAAGCGCTAAAGCCGGGCGGACGACTCGTCGCGGAGTTCGGAGGCTATCGCAATGTCCAATCCATCGTAGACGCGGTGCGTGAAGTCCTGGGGCCGGTGGAGACTCCGTGGTTCTATCCGACCATCGGCGAGTACGCGACGCTGCTTGAAGGACAGGGATTCGACGTCCGGCAAGCGATGCTGTTCGACCGGCCGACGCGCGTCGAGGGCGAGGACGGGATGGAAGACTGGCTCAAGATGTTCGGCGACGGCTTGCTGGCGGGCGTGGAAGAGCCGCGCAGGTCAGAAGCCCGTCACGCCGTGGTCGAGAAGCTCCGCCCGACTGCGTATCGCGGCGGCGGCTGGACCGTGGACTACCGCCGGTTACGGGTGGTCGCGGTGAGGCCATAATGAAATCGCCGGGACGGCTTACTGTTGTCATTCCGGTGCCTTAGAAACCTGGCGTGCTAAAATCACAAAACACCTTTCAGAAAAGCACCCACAATGTATTGGAGTAAATTATTCATCCCGACCCTGCGGGAGGACCCGGCAGAGGCCGAGGTCCCCAGCCACCGTCTTCTCTTGCGCGCGGGATATATCCGCCAGCTTGCCGCCGGCCTCTACAACTACCTGTACCTGGCCCAGCGATCCATCCTGAAGATCACGGCCATCGTGCGCGAAGAGATGGACGGGATTGGCGCGCAGGAGTTTTACCTTCCGGGACTGAATCCCGCTGAAATCTGGCAGGAGTCCGGCCGCTGGGACGTGATGGGTGACAACATGTTCCGCCTGAAGGATCGTTTTGGGCGTCCCATGTGCCTGGGCATGACGCATGAGGAAATCATGACGTCCATCGCCCGCGGCGAGCTGCGCAGCTACAAGCAACTGCCGCAGATCTGGTATCAGATCCAGACGAAGTTCCGCGACGAGCCCCGCCCCAAGAGCGGCCTGCTGCGGGTGCGGCAGTTTATCATGAAGGACTCCTACTCGTTCGATCTGGCCGCGTCCGGCCTCGATGAATCCTACGACAAGCATTACCAGGCGTATTGCCGGATCTTCGAACGCTGCGGACTCGAGTACGTCGTGGTTGAGGCGCACTCGGGCGCCATGGGCGGCAGCCAGTCACATGAATTCATGGTGGTCTCCGAGGCGGGCGAGGACTTCGTGGTCAAGGGCGGCGGCTACGCGGCCAATCTCGAGAAAGCGGTCAGCGTCGCGAAGCCCGCGGCCGCGCCCGATCCCGAGGGTGATTTTACGCCCGAAGAATTCCACACGCCCGGACGCAAAACGATCGCCGAGGTTTCCGAATTCACCGGTCTGCCGGAAACGTCGCAGATGAAAAGCCTGGTAATGGTGGCCGGCGGCAAGCCGGTGCTGGCGCTGTTGCGCGGAGACCACCAGTTGAGCGAAACCAAGTTCGCCGGTTTTCTGCAGGCGATCGACGTGCGGCCCGCGCAGCCCGAAGAAATCCGTGTCTGGTTCGGCGCGGACGCCGGATCGCTCGGTCCGGTAGGCGTCAAGAACTTACGGATCGTGGCGGACGAAGCCCTGCGCGGCCGCCGTAACATGATCGCAGGAGCGAACAAAAACGACTATCACCTGCGCCACGTCACTCCCGGCAAAGACTTCCATGCCGAATTCGCCGACGTGCGCCAGGCCGCCGCGGGCGACGCCTCCATTGTCGACGGCCAACCGTTGATGGTGCATAAGACGGTGGAGGTCGGGCACATCTTCAAGCTCGGATATAAGTACTCCGAGTCCATGGGGCTGCGCGTTCTGAACGAAGCCGGCGTGGAGGTCGCCCCCATCATGGGAAGCTACGGGATCGGGATCGAGCGCATTCTCAGCGCGGCGGTGGAACTGTATCACGACAAGGACGGCATGGTGCTGCCGGCCTCGATTGCGCCCTTCGCCGTAGTGGTGACGCCGGTCAACTTCAACGACGAAGCGCAGAGCAACGCAGCCCGGCAAATTTACGAATCCTGCAAGGCAGTGGGCCTTGACGCCTTACTCGATGACCGCGATGAGCGCCCTGGCGTCAAGTTCAAGGACGCCGATCTCATTGGCATTCCGTTCCGGGTCACTATCGGCAAGAAACTCCCCCAGGGATTGGTCGAGGTGGTCGAGCGGCGCGGCAAGAAGTCGACGGATGTGCCGGTCGGGAACGTCGCGGCATTCGTAGCCGCAGCCATCGCAGCGGCGGGGAACAAGGCCGCGAAATGACGCCCGACTGGTCCGCGATCCGGGCGGAATTCCCGGCCCTGGCCGGCTGGACCTATCTGAACTCCGCGACCTTCGGCCAGATTCCCAAACGCGGCATCGACGCCGTGAACCGGCATTGGGCACATCGCGATCAATTCGCCTGCTCCGACTTTCTCGACTGGTACTCCGATGCCGACCGGCTTCGAGTTGCCGTCGCGCGGCTCATCCATGCGACCGCGGACGATATCGCGTTTGTTCCCTACGCCGCCGCGGCCCTGGGGATCATCACGGCCGGAATCGATTGGAAACCCGGCGACAACGTGGTCACCCTGGCCGACGAATTTCCCAACTATCTCTACCTCTCATCGCTCGGCGGACAGTACGGCGTCGAATTCCGCGAAGTGCCCTGGGACAACTTCTACGAGTCGATCGACGCCCGCACGCGGATGGTGGCCGTGAGCGAGGTCAATTACTCGAATGGATTTCGTCCGCCCGTCGCGGAGATGTCGCGGTTCCTGCGCGAACGCGGAGTCATCCTGTTCGTCGATGGCACGCAAAGCTTGGGCGCATTACAGTTCGACGTGGGTAAAGTCCAGCCGGACGTCTTCGCCGTGCATGGATATAAGTGGATGATCTCGCCCACCGGCGCCGGCTTCATGTATGTGGCGCCGCATGTGCGCGCGCGTATTCGGCCCAATGTGGTTGGCTGGCGCAGTCATGAGACGTGGCGGGGAGTGGACAATCTCCACCACGGGGCGCCCGTGTTCATGGAGACCGCGGAGAAATACGAAGGGGGCGGACTGCCGTTTCCTCTGCTCTACGCCATGGAAGCATCGGTGAATATGATGCTCGAAATCGGACCCGAGGCGATCGAGCACAGAGTGCTCGGCCTGGCCGATTCCGCGCGCAAGCGCCTGCGCGTGCTGGGAGCGGAGACCCTCGATACCGGCTCGCAGATCGTCGCCGCGAAATTCGAAGGGCAGGACGTTTCACGAATTGCGCGGGAACTCAAGGACCGCCGGGTACTGGTGGCCGCGCGTCATGGACATCTGCGGGTCGCGCCTCATTTCTACAATCACGAAGGCGACCTCGACCGGCTGATCGAAGAGTTGAAGCATCTGCTGTAGACCGCCGCCGCCTGCGGGGACTGACTTCTCTGTCCTGAGGCCAACTGGATGTCCGAAGGGTCAAGACCAGACTGTGGCCGAGTGGACAGAGGGGTCTGGCCCCGCCCGCGTTCTGCCCGGTCAATATTCCACGCTGACCAGGAACAAGCCGCGCGCCGGAGCCGTCGGTCCGGCTGGAATCGAACAACCGGGCGCCAGCCTGGCTTCCAGGTCCGCCCGGCCGAGATTGCCCTTCCCGGCCTCGATCAGCACGCCCACGATATTGCGGACCATGTGCTTCAGGAAACCGCTTCCCCTGACCCGATAGATGAGCCGGTCCCCTTCCCGCTCCACCAACGATGCGAAGATCGTGCGGATCTTGGAGAGCCCCAGCTCATCCTTTTCATCCGCGGCTGCGAAGGCTGAGAAATCGTGTTCGCCTTGGAGCAGTGGAGCCAGTTCCTTGACGCGCGCTTCGTCCAGCGGATAGGGATGGTGAAGGAGGTAACGGCGTTCGAAGGGCGGGCAGATCTCAGCCCGCAGGATTCGATATTCATAAGTCTTGGCCGTCGCCGCGTAGCGGGGGTGAAAACCTTCGGCGGCTTCCGCGACATCAAGGACCCGAATATCGCGCGGCAACAGGCGGTTCATGGCCTTGCGCAGATTCGGCAGCGGAATCGGATTCGAGAGCGAGAACGCCGCTACTTGTGCCAGAGCATGAACGCCGGCGTCGGTGCGCCCGGAGGATACGACAGTCACGGGAGCGCCCTCGATCTCCGTGAGGACCGCTTCCATGGTTCCTTGAATGGTCGCGAGTCCGGGTTGCACCTGCCAGCCATGGAAGCCGGTGCCGTCGTAGGCAAGGATGATCCGGATTCTTCGCAAGAGAGGCTCCGGCGCTACGGAGACGCCGACGGGCGCGATCCCGGCTTTTCGACTGGGACCCCCCGTTTGCACAGCGGGCATTGCTCCGCCGGGTAGTTGACGACATCCAACGTAGCCAGCGCGATTCTTGGCACACCCAGATCGACGCGACCTCCGCTGCGGTCGATCACAGAACCGGCGCCCAACACGCGGACCCCCGCTTCTCTCAGCAGTTCGATCACTTCGCGCGTGCTCCCGCCGGTGGTGACCACGTCTTCGATCACCACGGCGGTCTCATCGGGACGGACGGAAAAACCGCGGCGCAGCGACATCTTGCCTGCCGCATCCCGCTCGGTGAAGATGAATCGGGCTCCCAGGGCGCGAGCCACTTCATGTCCGATGATCAGGCCGCCGACGGCGGGAGAAACCACCACATCGCAAGGCTGCAGGCGGGCGGCTAGCTCGCGGCCGAAGCGCTCGGCGAGCGGAGGCTGCTGGAGCACCAAGGCGCACTGGAGATATTCGTCCGAATGCAGACCGCTGGTGAGGCGGAAATGGCCCTTCAAGTACGCACCGGTTTCCCGGAAAACCCGCATGGTGGCTTCTGACACGAAACTCACTATAACAACCCGGGCCAGGTTGCGCCACACTTCCGAGCCTCGCTGGCCCTGTGCGGGCTTTCTTATAACGCCTTTCGCGTGCGAAACTAGAGGGTACCCTCAAGCGGTGCCACCGGCGCAAGTGAGTGCCTGAAGTGGACACTTTTTGCCGCCGCTGTCCCATTTGCGAACATCGTCCCTGAAGGCAAATGATTCATCGTCAAGGAGATCGTGCTAGGCGCTCAACATGCAGTGGGTTAAGGGATACAATCCTTGCGGGATTTGCGCCGCGCTAAAAACGCTTTTATGAAACAGGTTCAAGCTCAGATTGCAGTGCTTTGCGCACTGCTGGTCGCTGCACCGTGGACTTATGCACAGCAGGCAGCGCCGCAGAACGGTCCGGCCAACGCCAATGCCCGGCAGGAGACGTCACGCCTGGCCAGCGGGCGCCCGCGCTGGTACTCGGCGATCACGACCCCCTACGAGCCGGGCGTGGTCCCGCCGGTGAACGTTGCCAATTCCGGCCGTCTCGACTCTCTATTACGGGCGGGAAATCTGTACCTGTCTTTGTCGGATACGGTCGCGCTCGCGATTGAGAACAACCTGGACATCGAAGTGGAACGGTACGAATTCGCGCTGGCGGACGCCGACTTGAAGCGAGCGCGGGCCGGCGCATCGATTCTCGGCATCCCGACGGGTCTTACCACCGGAATGCCGGCGGGCGTTGGCGCGCTCGGAAGCATCACCGCGGGCGTCGGGTCCGCCACCACGAACAGTTATTTCTCGTCCCTCGGTGGCAACACGTTCGGGTCCCTCTACAGCTTCGATCCCGCGATCGGGGGGACGATTCAATGGGGTCACACCACGACGCCGCAGCAAAACACGATCACGACCGGAACCACTGCCCTGGTGAGCACGAACCAGACCTACAATTTTGGCGTCGCGCAAGGATTCATCACGGGCGCAACCGCCACGCTGAGCTACAACAATCTCGACCAATCGCAGAACGCCCTGAGAAACATCTACAACCCGGTGACCACGTCGAACCTGGATCTCGCGATCACGCAGCCGCTGTTGAATGGTTTTGGTTTAGCGGTCAACAACCGCACCATCCGGATCGCCCGGAACAACATCAGGGCCGCCGATTACGTGTTCAAGAACCAGGTGATTAATGTCGTGGCGAACGTCGTGCAGTTGTACTGGAACCTGGTGTTTTTCAATAACGACCTGGACGTGAAACGCCGCGCCTTGGCCAGCTCCCAGAAACTGTATGACGACAACAAGAAGCAGGTGGAGATCGGCACGCTGGCGCCGATTTCGGTGGTCCAGGCCGAGGCGCAAATGGCAGCCGACCAGCAGGCCCTGGTGCTTTCGCAAACCAACGTTCTGCAACAGGAATCGATCCTGAAGAGCGTCCTCAGCCGCAACGGACTGGCCAGCCCTTCGGTGATGGAGGCTCACATTGTGACCACGGATCCGATCCGCGTACCGGAAGTGGAGGCCGTCGAACCGGTTCAGGATCTGGTGGTCCGGGCGCTCGACAACCGGCCCGAGCTCGCGCAGAGCCGCATCCAGATCGAAAGCGCGAAGATCAATCTCGAAGGAATCCGCAACCAACTGCTTCCCACGCTCAGCGCGGTAGCCGACCTGCGCAACAGCGCCCTGACCGGCTCGCCCAATCCGTTGGTTGGCATTCCCGGGAATCCTCTGACCGCCGCAAATGCTCCGGATCCGTACTTTGTGGGTGGATATGGAAACATATTGAGACAGCTCGCCGGCCGGGACTTTCCGAACTACACCGTGGGAGTGTCGCTCAATATCCCCGTGGGCAATCGCGCGGCCCAGGCGAACATGGCCACCCAGACCGTCAATCTGCGCATGAATGAACTCGCGGTTCAGAAACTGATCAACCAGATTCGCATCGACGTACAGACCGCCCTGACGGCCGTATTGCAAGCGCGGGCCCAATACCAGGCGGCGTCCAAGCAGCGCGTGCTGCAGGAGCAGACCTTTGACGCGGAGCAAAAGAAACTGGCCGTCGGTGCGTCCACGCCCTACAACGTAATTCTGCAAGAACGCGACTTGGAAGTAGCCGCCGATGCCGAAGTCCAGGCGCAAGCGGCGTATGTGCTGGCCCGTAATCTTCTGGATCTTGCGGTCGGGCGCACACTCGATGTCAATCGAGTGGAAATCGCGGAAGCCAAAGCGGGGCGCGTCTCCCGGCCTCCCACTCCGCTCCCTGCGATCACGACCGGCAACCGATAAAGTGGAATCCGCGAAGAGTTTGGCCCAGCGTCTTCTGAGTAACAGCCCGCAAGACGGAGCGCGGCGGCAGCGCTACTGGCCTGTAATGAGGGTGCCGACGCACCCTTTGCGGGCTTGGAAGCGCTGGCCGGACTTCGCCCAACAGCTGCGGCTTCCCAAACTGACTGAGATCCAGTGGTAAAGTCGCCGCTCAAGCGCCAACAGGGCGGTAACTCTTTCCAGCTTGGTACACCGAATTGGAACGCGACTTTTCGTTGCAGGCGAACCATCTTCACTTTTCAGCGAGTTACTAAAATTCGCAGAATTGGCCCCGCGATTGCTCGAATGTGGCTGTATGGTAAACAAGCCCGCAAAGGGTGCGGCGGCACCTCAGTGCAAACAAGTGACAATGCCGCCCGCGCTCCGTTTTGCGGGCTGTTACTCAGAAGACGAGGGCTCACGAAACTCCGGTTGCTCCTCTCAGCTGTTTCCCCAGCAGTATCCCAAACCCCTAACTCCTGCATTTCCCCGCTAGCCTTCCCAACCTGGTTCCGTGAGCCTTCCCAGGGGCCCCTCGCCGGAAGATTTTTTCGGGGGCGCTCTATCTGGAAGGCCATGAAGATCCGATGAAGGTTCTATGAACCGCGAAGCTTCCGCCAAGGTCCCCCAGGGGGCTCTGGAATTCCAACTAAGCCTTCTGAATCTGATGTCGGCCGGCGCCAAGGTCCACCCGCAAGTGGAAGAACTACAGGAGCTGATGAGCGCTACCGGGCAGATCCTGATCGCGGTCCCCAAAACCCACGTACCCGCGGCCGATAGGCCGGCCCATAGAAAGCCGCCCAATGGCCGATAGTCGCCCGATCGCGACAATCGCCTGAAGTGACAGGCTCGCAATCTTGGGCAAGCTGACGTACGCCATCCGTCCCCCCTCCGTTCGCCCAATCGTTCGCGCAACTGGGGGCTACAATAGACCAAGGTAGATATATTTCTACCTAGGAGGATTGGTGGCGATGACCCTGAACATCAAAGACCCGGAGGCTCACCGACTGGCTAAAGCGCTTCAGCGGGAAACCGGCGAAACCATGACTCATGCCGTCACGGAAGCGTTGCGCGAGCGCTACGAGCGTCTCCAGCGCAGGCGTAGTAAAGCCTCAGTCGAGGAGCTGCGCGCCATCGCCAAGCGCGCCTCTGCCCACGTCAAGAAGCGCCCCTACCTCGATCATGCCGAGCTCCTCTACGACGACCACGGCCTTCCGAAATGATTCTGGATACATCCGCTCTTGTAGCCGTTCTGTTCGGGGAGCCCGAAGCCGATCTCTACATCCAGCTCATCCGCGACGCCGAGCGATGCAGGATCAGCGCCGGGAGTTTCTTGGAGCTCGCCATAGTCCTGGAGCGGCAGGCCGGGCCGGGGATCGAACGCCAATGCGATATGTTTTTCCGCCGGGCCGGCATCATAATCGAGCCGTTCACGGAAGAGCAGGCGCTTGCGGCGCGGCAAGCGTTTACGGATTTCGGAAAGGGCCGTCATGCGGCGGCGTTGAATTTCGGGGACTGTTTTGCGTATGCGCTCGCCAAAGTGACAGGGGAGCCCTTGTTGTTCAAGGGAATGGATTTCAAAAAAACGGATTTGAAGGCCGCCGTCTGAAACACCCTAAGGATCTCCGCACTCCGTAATCCAGGTCCGAAAACGGCCAGATCGCGACCCCTCGCTCGGCGATAATCGAGGCATGGATCTGGCCACCGAGGTTTGCAGGCGCGCTCGCATGGCGCGCGATCCGCGCTTCGACGGCCGCTTTTTTATCGCCGTAAAAACCACAGGCATCTATTGCCGTCCCATTTGCCCGGTCCGTTCCCCCAAGGAATCGAACGTCACTTATTTTCCGTCGGCGGCCGCGGCGGCGGAGGCGGGATACCGGCCCTGTCTGCGCTGCCGTCCGGAGGCCTCGCCCGGTACGCCGGCATGGTTCGGCGCGTCCGCGAGCGTTTCCCGTGCACTGAAGTTGATCGGCGAAAGCGCGCTCGACACCAAAGGGGTCGACGATCTTGCCGCCCGGCTCGGTCTGGGCGCCCGGCATCTGCGGCGCTTGTTCCTGCGGTACCTGGGAGCTCCGCCGGTGGCGGTCGCTCAGACCCGGCGCATCCACTTCGCGAAGAAGTTGATCGATGAAACGAATCTCTCCATGGCCCGCGTGGCGATGGCGTCAGGCTTCAACAGCATCCGGCGCTTCAACGCCACGTTTCAAGAGCTGTACGGACGCGCTCCCAGCAGGCTTCGCAAGTTGAGCGCGCATGCCCGCAATGGCCACGCGGATTACGCGGATGCCCACGCGGATGCCCACGTAGACGTCCACATGGATCACTATACGTTTCGTCTCGGATACCGCCCTCCCTACGACTGGAGCTCGCTGATCCAGTTTCTCGGCGCACGGGCCACGCCGGGCGTCGAAACAGTGACGCCGGACGAATATCGCCGGACGATTTCACTCGACGGGAAAGCGGGTAGGATCGCGGTCCGGCCCGCGGCGTCGAAACACCACCTGGAGCTGCAAATTCAATTTCCGGAACCCGCATTGCTGTTCCGCATTGTCGAGCGCACTCGGCGGATTTTCGACTTGGGCGCGGATCCGGCGGAGATTTCGGACCATTTGCGGCGCGACGTCCGGTTGAAGCCGCTCCTGATCGCCTATCCGGGGTTGCGAGTGCCGGGATGCTGGGATGGATTCGAGATCGCGGTGCGGGCGATTCTCGGGCAGCAGGTGAGCGTGAAGGCCGCCACCACCATGGCCGGCCGCCTAGCTGCCCGGTTCGGCAAGGAACTTTCCAACGGTGCGGGCCGATTGTTTCCCTCGGCCGCGGCGCTGGCCCGAGCGGACCTCCAAGGCATCGGGTTGACCCGGAGGCGCATCGATACGATCCGTGCGCTGGCCGAAGCGGTGGCGGGTGGCGGCGTGGCTTTCGACAGCACGCTGGATCTTGAACAATTCGAGGAAAAGATCACGGCGATTCCGGGAATCGGACCTTGGACCGCGCAATACATCGCGATGCGTCTAGGGGAACCGGACGCGTTTCCGGGAGGGGATCTGTATCTCCGCGATTTCGCCGGCGAGGCCGCGCTCTGGCGCCCGTGGCGCGCTTATGCGGCGATGTATCTTTGGAAAGCTTCTGGGTAACAGCCCGCAAAACGGAGCGCGGCGGCAGCGTTATTTGGATTGTATTGAGGGTGCCGCCGCACCCTTTGCGGGCTAGCGACGAGAAGGCGCAAGGGACCAGACGCCAGGGCCAGAAAAAGAGGAGCACCATGAAGACCAAGATCACGCGAAACAGAACAGCCGACCACACGAACCTTCACTACGCCTATCTCGACAGTCCCATTGGGCCACTGCTGATCGCCGGCGACGCGGAAGCGATCCGGTATCTGAAGTTTCCGCGGCGGGGCAAGGCAGTGCGGCCCGGCGCGGGCTGGCAGGAATCCGCGCGCGGTCCGGTGGGCGAAGCGATCCGCCAGTTGCGCGACTATTTTGCGGGCCGGCGGACGGAGTTCGATCTGCCGCTCGCGCCGCAGGGGACCGAATTCCAGCGCTCGGTGTGGCGGCGCCTGCAAGAGATTCCTTACGGCGAGACCATCTCCTATGGCGAACTGGCGCGGCGCGTGGGCAACCCGAAGGCGGCGCGCGCGGTGGGGAGCGCGAATGGCTCGAATCCGATTCCGATCGTGATTCCTTGCCATCGCGTGATCGCGTCCGATGGAACGCTCGGCGGTTTCGGCGGAGGGCTGCCCACCAAGCAGACTCTGCTCGGGCTTGAGACCGCGGTCACTGGTTCACAAAAGGAGTACGCGGGAGCCGCGCGGCAGGGCTAAGAATAAGCGCGTTATGGACGTGCTCGACCCGGTCGCTTTTTAAGATCTTCGCGGGCGGGATGCCCGAGTGCCGTTTCGAGCCTTGCATGTAGCTGTAGAAATTCGGAGCCATCGACCCGGTAACCTCCCGCCGGCACGGTATCGGCGTCGGTCTTTGCCCGAGCTTCCAACAGGTCTTTGGGAAGGATTGCCGTGGCCCAAGCAGGGTGCTCGTAGGCGAGCTTCGAGAAGAGGTCCAAAACAGCGGTCGGATCGTACCCGGCCGACTTCAAGTAGCCGAACGCCGCCGTCGTTGCATTCATCTCGCGTTCGCGCGCGTCTTCGTTCCCGAGCGGCGACGCAAGAATACAGCCGCGCCAAGCGGCCCCTTCGCCTTGGAGCGCGCCGCGGGCTTGCTCTCGCACATGCGCAAGTTCGTGCGCCAATAAGCCGGCGAGTTCCGCTTCGTTTTCGATACGTTGCAGTAAACCGCCGCTGATGTAGAGAACGCGATTGGGCAACAGGGACGCGTACCATTCCGCGCTTCGGGTCACACGGACCTCAACCGGCCATGAGCCGATACGGGCGGCGATCCTGTTTTCAACACGCTCCAGGTACTCACCGATCGCGGGATCATTGACCCTCCCGTCCTTTTGCTCCAGGTCGTGAGCCACTCGCTGCCCCAATACCCAATCTTTCCTGATCTGAGGCGGGGCTTGATCGCCAGGGAAGGGCTGGCAGTTCGCAGGGTGAGTGAGAATTAAGAGGAATGCAACGCCGCCGACGAACACGTGGCCCGCTTGCATGGCATATCCTCAATTTGCAGTTTACAGGAAATGCGCGCCGTAAAAGCTTACGCCGTTACCGGGCCGTCACCCGCCGAAAGAGCTGTAACCATTCTTTCCTTCAACCGCTCCGCGGCCCGCACCGCGGAATCAAGGGCGACGCGATAGAGAATTAAGCCGGCCGCGGCGTCAAAGGCGAGGACCGCGAAGAACGCGATCTGCGTATCGAAAGCGTAGCGCGCCAGGTAGGCGAGCGCCGCGGGCAAAAACGCAATCGGGTAGATCAGAAAAAGCATGGCCTGCACGCGTCCGGCTGCGCCCGAGCGGAACGATGTCGCCGGATTCACGCTGCGCGCCTGGTGGATGGACAGCAGATTTCCCGCGCCCAGGAGATAAATGCTGATGACGCCGGCGACGCTATAGGACTCCACCAAACGCGTGGCACTGAGCGGCATGCCGAGAAACGCGCATACGGTAGTGACCGCGGAAATCTCCAGCAGGATGAAGAACAGGGCGCTCAGGTTCTTCCCGACCAGCACGCGCGAAAACGGCACCGGGGCCAGGAAATAGATCTGTGCGGCGGAGCGGTCGAATCCGAACGAATTCCAGAAGCACACTTCGCTCAACAACAGCAGTGAGTAAACGCTCACGACGGTCAGATAGTTCCTGCCGAGGAAGGAGTCGGGGAGTCCACCACGGCCGAGCGCCATCGGCAGCCACACCACCAGCCCGAACGTAAATCCCATCAGGAACACCAGGCGGAACCGCGGCGAGCGAATCAGGAATCGGATTTCCTTTTCCACCAGCGCCGCCAGCGGATCGGGAAAGAGAGCCGATGGCGCACGATAGAAACGTTCCAACAGTCTTCGGCGCTTGGTCCAGCGTGTGTCGCCGGATCCGGCGGCTTCCGCATCGAAAGACAGCGTGGTCGAGAACTGCCATCGCCCGAATACGGCGACGGCCACGGTCCAGGCGAGCAGGATAGATCCGGATGCCAGCAGGTCGCGTCCTTGAATCAGATTCGCCGTGCAGCTCCAAGGCCAGCCAGGCCAGGAATCGCCGCCAAGGAGGAGCCGGAGCCGCAGGTCGGTCGGTCCACGCCGGCTGAACAGCAACTGCGGAAGAGCCGCGCCAATCACCAAAAGGAAGAACGCCGCCTCGCGAATACGTTTGTGCGCCAGAATCCGCACGAGCAGATCGCGCAGCCCTACGGCCAGAAACAGATTGAACAGGATATAGGGAACCACGGCCGCCACGCCCCACTTGGGAAACCCCGGATTCAAGAGGACTCCCGTCGAGATGCCGATCAACAGCAAGACCATCTCAATGCCGGAGGTAACCCGGAGCAGTACCTCAATGGAAAAAAGCTGCCCGACAGGGATCGGATAAGCTTGCAATTTGCGGAAATCAAGCGAGGCCCCGGTCGCCGCCATCAGCAGCGGAACCACTTGCCAGTACAAAAATATGAGCAGCAGACCGCCGGGCAGCGCGGTTCGCACGAAGGCGATGTTTTCCGGATCACCGCTGAGCCGGGCAGTGGCGATCGAAGCGAGGATCCACACGCCGTACCAGACGGCTCCAATCCCGGCGGTCCACGCCGCGCCCGCCCGGGGATAAAAATTGCGGACGGTTCTCCACTGAGCCCACAGGAACGCGCGGGCGTGTTTCATTCGCGGATCTCGCAGCCGGGCATCTCGCGGGGCCGGATCTCGAAATACCGGATTCCGCGAGCGGGCTGATTCATAGCCAGTCGAGCGTTTCGGTGGGATGGGCCACGCCGACTGCTCGTACGAACGCGTCTTCGAGGGTCGCCCCGCGGCGCAATTCCGGCATCGAGCCCTCGAGCACCAGCCGGCCATTGTTGATGATCGCAACGTGGTCGCACAGGCGTTCCACTACTTCGAGGACATGCGAGGTCAGAAAGATGGTGGCGCCGTGACGGACCTGCTCGAGCAGAATTTCTTTCATTAAACGGGCGCCCACCGCGTCGACGCCTTCAAACGGCTCATCCATCAGAAACAGGCGCGGACGGTGAATCAGGGCGGCCGCCATCGCGACGCGCTTGCGCATCCCTTTCGAATACTCCGAGATCAACTTCTGCTGGGCGCCGCCGAGTTCGAACAGATCCAGCAGTTCCGCCGAGCGGGCGCGGGCCACATGGCGCTCCAAACCGTAGATCCGGCCTACGAACTCGATGAATTCAGCGCCAGTCAGATGGTCGAAGAGCAAGGACTCGTCTGGAACCAGACCGATCAATTGTTTGATCTCGATGGACCGCTCCGGGACCGGAAGGCCGAACATCGCGATCGACCCCGAAGTGGGCGGGGCCAGGCCCATCAACATCTTGATGGTGGTGGTCTTGCCGGCCCCGTTTGGTCCCAGAAAACCGAAGAACGAACCCTGCGGGACGGACAGACTCAGCCCGTCGACGGCGGCTTTATCGCCATAGACCTTGCGCAGATCCCGCACTTCGATTGCCAGAGGATGCGCGGCATGATCGCCGTGATCATCGGGTGCGGATTGCGTCTGTGCCCCGCCGCTCGCTGCGCCCGGCCCGGTGCCGGGTGCGTGTGAATTGAGGAGGTCGGACATTCGCTCCCCTTATGGTACCCAAGAACCTGACCGCGATATCGACGAACGGATTGAATCCGCTCGCCCTCAATTCTCGAAAGCAACAGCCAGGTTCCTGGCAGCGACCCAGGCTCCGTCTTGCAGGCTGTTAGTCAGTAGCCCGCACAGGCCGGCGCGGCCCACGAAAAGATGAAGGAACTCGGTCTGATCCGCCGCCCCAGCCTCCGTTGTGCGTGCGAGTTACTCAGAAGCGCAAAGCGTGCGGCGCGCACCGCCAAGAAGTTCAGGAACTGTTTCCCGCCGCACGCAGCTTGCCCGGAGCGGGTTTTACGCGAGCTCTTCA
>Ga0209415_10002371_pt1 | contig 35268 bp, 35 predicted proteins | sample PeaSoiSIISIP2007_FD_187696 | JGI IMG/M metagenome (GOLD analysis project Ga0209415, IMG submission 187696) | Peat soil microbial communities from Weissenstadt, Germany - SII-SIP-2007 (SPAdes) (version 2) | ecosystem: Environmental > Terrestrial > Soil > Wetlands > Peat | place: Germany... | reverse complement strand
GGAAGTCGTCGGAGGCTTGCGCGATCACGTCGACGAGGGCGTTGCCGATGGCGGCGACGTCGTGCAGCGGGGTCATGGATTTGGGAGCGCTCTGGATGAAGGGCTTGCGCACTATAGGGATTGCGCGCCGCCGCACAACGCGGGCGCCGCGCCGGTCCGCGTCGGCGCCTAGCGCAGTTGCGCCACCCCAAGCGTCCAGACGCCGATGTCCACGACGAGGTGCAGCAGATAGTTCGCGGCCATACCGCGTCCCAGGCGTCTCAACGTCCCCAGCACCAGCCCGAGCAGCGCGGTGAGGAGCACGCCGGCGACGGCGGGCTCGGTGGAATTGAAGTGGAAGGCGCCGAAGGCCAACGCCTGCAGCAGGACCGGCAGCCAGCCAGCGCCCAAAGCGGCGTCCAAGGCGTTCATGAGGATCCCGCGGTAGATGGCCTCCTCGACCGCCGCGTTCAGGGCGGCGATGCCGACGCCGACGAGCAGAAGCGCCGGTAAGCCAAGCCGGTGCGTCGCGATCAACGGCTGGTGCGTCAGATCGGGCTTCAAGGTCATGACATAGACAACCGTGACGGCGACGGAGATGGCCGCCAGCACGGCGGCGCCGAGCGCCAGCCGCCAGTCGAAACGCCCGGCGCGCAGCCAGCCGAAAGCGGGCTTAAGCTCGGGAACGGCCAATACGATCGCGATGAAGACGACCGGGGCGACCATGTAGATCACGGTGAATGTGGTGGGCCGGACGAAGCGGCCGATCAGCGGAGCCGCCGCGATCGACGCGACGAAAACGGCCGCCATGACCGTCAGAGCCTTCGCGCTCGCGTCCTTGGCCAGGAACGCGGCGGCCACCAGCGCGGCGGCCAGGACCAGAACGGCATAGCCCATCCAAGGGGCGCCAAGCATGGTCAGCGTCGAAAGGTCCGGCGGTGACGCGAGGCGGCCGAGCAGCGGCAGGGCGGTGAAGAACGCCCCCGCGGCGAGGATGACGATTGCGCCGTAGCGCCCGCTGCGCGGCGGCGGGACAATCTCGCCCTTAAGCGCGGTCAGCGGCCTCACTGCGGACGCCTCCAACGCTGATCGCGACAGATCACCAGCACACAGCCCGACACGGTCAGCACGCCGCTGGGGTTAGTCGCCAGCCTGGCGTCATAGGTTCGACCGTCGCCGGGATCGTAGATGGTTCCGTCAGTCCACCCGCCCGTCCTCACCTGCCTGAGGTCACGCAGGATCAGCAAGCCAACCAAGGGGCGCGGCCGCAGCTTCAGATCGGAGTTGGCGCGGTCGCGGAGCGGCTGGCCTGCCATGTCGTTGGGGGTCTTGAGCCGGGTAATCCGGCCACAGAGTCGGTCAACCGCGTTGGCGCACGGCGCGATCTGAACCTCCGCGCCGTCTGGGGTCATCCAGTCGCCGAGCGTCGGGTCCGCGGCGCGCGAGGCGTTGGGGAACAGCGCGACAAAGGCGACCAGCATCGCCCCGCCCAGCACGGCCGCGCCGGCCTTCGGTCCAAGCACAGCCGCGATGGCCATCGAATATACCTCGGTATAATCGCACTGTGGTATATTCTGTGCAGATGGTCAAGCCGGAGCTGAGTCGCAAACGCCAGCGAACGCGCTCGGCGCTGATCGAGGCGACGCTCGCCATCATCGCGGAGCGGGGGTTCGCGGCGGTCAGCCTGGGCGAGGTCGCCGCGCGCGCCGGGGTCACCAAGGGCTCGATCTATTCCAACTTCCGCGGCAAGGGCGATCTGCTGTGGGCGGCGGCGGGCCGCAAGCGGCTCAATGTCGTGCCCGAGATCACGCCCGGCGCGCCTCTGCGGTCGCACGCCAGGGCGATCGCGCAGGCGCTGATGCCGCTCATCCCGCAGATCGAGCGGGAGGCGGACTTTCATCGTGCATTGCTGATCTACAGCCGCACCGATCCGGAGCTGGGCGCGTTGCAGGCAGCGCAGTGGGACGCGCTGTTCGACACGATCGCGCAGGGTCTGGAGGCTGAACTGGGCGAGCGGCTGACGATCCCGTCTCGCGTGCTCGCCCTCGGCGCCCAGGCGCTGATCCGCGGATTCGTCTCGCAGTGGGTGGAGACCCCAGAGGAGGTCACCGAGCAGGTCGTCGCCGCTAACTTCGAGGCCCTGCTCGTCGGCGCCACGACCAGCCAGAACCCGTCGGCTGCTCCCGCCGCCTAGAGGAAGAGGTCCCGCGACGGGCAGAGGTCGCCGATCAGGCACTCGGCGCACCTGGGCTTGCGCGCGAGGCAGGTGTAGCGGCCGTGCAGGATCAGCCAGTGGTGGGCGCGGCTGAGGTAAGGGGCGGGCGTTATCGCCATCAGGTCGTCCTCGACGTCGTGCGGGGTCTTGCCGTTGCTGAGCTTCAGCCGGTGGGCGACGCGGAAGACATGGGTGTCGACGGCGATGGCAGGCTCGATGTCGAGCTCGTTTAGGACCACGCTCGCGGTCTTGCGGCCGACGCCGGGCAGCGCCTCGAGCTTCTCGCGCTCCAGCGGGACCTGACCGCCGTACTGCTCGACCAGGATCTGCGAGAGGCGGACGACGTTCTTCGCCTTCGTGCGGAAGAGGCCGATCGAGGCGATGAACGGCGTAAGCCCGCTCTCGCCGAGCTTCACGATCGCCTCTGGCGTGTCGGCGACGCGGTAGAGCAGCTCGGTCGCCTTGTTCACCGACTTGTCGGTGGCCTGCGCCGAGAGCACGACCGCGACCAGGAGGGTGAAGGGCGTCTTGTAGGCTAGCTCGGTCCTGGGCTCGGGCACGGCGGCCGCAAAGCGTTCGTAGATCGCCGCGATGCGGGCCTTCTCCTTCGGCGAGAGGCGGCGGCGGGCGGTCTTCCTGTTCGCGGGCTTGGCCATCGCGCCACCATCGCCCGCCCCGCGCGCGAGGCCAAGCGCCCGCGCGCCCTTCAAAGCCTCGCCATTGCGCGATAGCGTCGCGCGCGATGAACGCGCCTGCCAATCCCGCCGCCGACGCGAGCCCCGTGATGGCGCAGTTCTTCGAGGCGAAGGCGCGCCAGCCCGACGCGCTCGTCTTCTTCCGCATGGGCGACTTCTACGAGCTCTTCTTCGAGGACGCAGAAAAGGCCGCCAGCGCGCTCGGCATCGCGCTCACCGCGCGCGGGACACACCAGGGCCGGCCGATCCCGATGGCCGGCGTGCCGGTGCACGCGGCCGAGGCCTATCTCGCCAAGCTGATCCGCGCCGGGTTCAAGGTCGCGGTCTGCGAGCAGATGGAAGACCCCGCCGAGGCGCGAAAGCGCGGCGGCAAGTCGATCGTCCGCCGCGATCTCGTGCGCGTGGTGACGCCGGGGACGCTCACCGAGGAGGGCCTGCTCGACGCCCGCGGCGCCAATCGGCTGGCGGCGCTCGCAGTCCGCGCCGGCCAGGCGGCGGTGGCCAGCGTCGAGCTCTCCACCGGCGAGGTCGAGGTGATCGCCACCTCGCGCGAAGGCCTCGCCGGCGTGCTGGCTGCGCTCGCGCCCTCCGAGATCCTGGTCCCCGACCGGCTGTTTGCCGATGCGGACCTGGCGGTGACGCTGAACGGGCTGACCGGCCTCGTGCAGCCCATGGCGCAGGCGCTCGCCGAGCCGTCGGCGGCGGAGGCTCGCGTCAAGCGACTCTACGGCGTCGACACCCTCGACGGCTTCGGCGGCATGAGCGGGGCGGAGGTCGCCGCGCTCGGGCTCATCGCCGCCCACCTGGACGTGACCCAGGCCGGTCGTCCGCCGGCGCTCCGCGCGCCAAGGCGGGCGGCGGAAGCCGATGCGATGGCGATCGACGCTGCGACCAGGCTGAGTCTCGAGATCGAGCGCAGTCAAGGCGGCGGACGGCAGGGCTCGCTGCTGGCCGCGGTCGACCGCACGGTGAGCCCAGGCGGCGCCCGCCTGCTCGCCGCGCGCCTCGCCCGGCCGCTGCTCGATCCGGACGCGATCGGACGGCGGCTGGACGCCGTCGAGTGGCTGCTCGCCCGCCGCGATCTCCGACATGCCGTGCGCGAGGGGCTGAAGGGCGCCGGCGACATCGCCCGCGCGCTCTCGCGGCTGGCGCTCGGACGGGGTGGGCCGCGCGACCTGGGCGCTCTGCGCGACGGCCTTGCCGCCGCCGAGGCGCTGGCGGAGGTGATCGGCGCGGCCACGGACCCGCTCGATGCACCCCGCGGCGAGATCGTCGAGGCCGTCGCAACGCTGACCCTGGAGCCGGCGAGCGCGCTCAAGAGCTTTTTGGCCGAGCTTGCATCCGGCCTGGCGGCGGATCTGCCCAGCCTCGCTCGCGACGGCGGGTTCGTGACCGCGGGGGCGCGCGCGCCGCTCGACGAGGCCCGGCGGCTGCGCGACGACAGCCGCCGCGTGATCGCCGGCCTCGAAGCGCGGCTGCAGATGGAGACCGGGCTTTCCTTACGCATCCGCCACAACGCGGTGCTTGGCTATTTCGTCGAGCTTGCCGCCACGAAGGCCGAGCCCCTGTTCAAGCCGCCGCTGAACGCGAGCTTCATCCATCGGCAGACGCTGGCCGCACAGGTCCGTTTCACAACCGTCGAGCTCGCCGAACTCGACGCCCAGATCGCCCACGCTGCCGAACGCGCGCTCGCGATCGAGATGGAGACCTTCGAGACCTGGCGCGAGACTGCGCGTGGCCTGGCGGCCCCCATCCAGGCCGCCGCCGAATCGCTCGCCGCCCTCGACGTCGCCGCTGGGCTGGCCGAGTGGGCCGAGGACGCCCAAGCCGTGCGGCCGGAGATCGACCGCTCGCTCGCCTTCGTCGCCGAAGCCGCGCGCCATCCGGTGGTCGAGGCGGCGCTGCGCGCGCAGGGCCAGGTGTTCACCCCCAACGACTGCGCGCTCGACGGCTCCGGCCAAGCCGCCCCACGGCTAACGCTGGTCACCGGTCCCAACATGGCCGGCAAGTCGACCTTCCTGCGTCAGAACGCTCTCTTAGCCGTCCTCGCCCAGGCGGGCTCGTTCACGCCGGCGAAACGCTTCAGACTTGGCGTCGTCGACCGGTTGTTCAGCCGGGTCGGCGCTTCGGACGACCTCTCCAGGGGCCGCTCGACATTCATGGCCGAGATGGTGGAGACGGCGGCGATCCTGACCCAGGCGACGGCGCGCTCGCTGGTCATCCTCGACGAGATCGGCCGCGGCACGGCGACCTACGACGGCCTCGCCATCGCCTGGGCCTGCGCCGAGGCGCTGCACGACGAGAACCGCTGCCGGGCGCTCTTCGCCACCCACTACCACGAGCTCGCCAAGCTCGAGGGCCGGCTCGCCCACGTCGCCAACGTCTCGATGCGCGCGCGCGAGTGGAACGGCGAGCTCGTCTTCCTGCACGAGGCCAAGCCCGGCCCGGCCGACCGTTCCTACGGCGTGCAGGTGGCCAAGCTTGCCGGTGTCCCGCCGCCGGTGGTGGCGCGCGCGCGCGCGGTGCTCGACCGACTGGAGCGGGACCAGGCCTCGCCCGCCCGCCTCGACGAGCTGCCCCTGTTCGCCCCGCCCCCGTCGTCGGTCGTCGGTCGCGCCGCCGAGCCCAGCGGGCTCGAACGGGCGCTCGCCGCTCTGGATCTGGACGGCATGAGCCCGCGCGAGGCGATGGAGGCGCTCTACCGCCTGAAGGGGCTGCTCGGCTGAGCCGACCCGTCACCGATTAAATTTCGGCAATCGGCAAAATACCGCTTGCATCGGAGGCATGGTTCGGTATTTTGCTAGTTAGCGAAAGACAGAACCTCATGTCCGAAGTCTACAAAGCCCTGGCCGATCCCACGCGACGTCGCATCCTGGAGATGTTGCGTGAACGGGAGATGAGCGCGGGCGAGATCGCCGAGCACTTCGATCTCGCCAAGCCGACGCTGTCCGGCCACTTCGCCGTGCTGCGCGCCGCCGACCTCGTCCAGAGCGAGAAGCACGGCACCACCATCACATACAGGCTCAACATCTCCGTTCTGGAAGAGGCGCTGCTCGCGCTGATGAACGGCTTCCGCCTCGGCGGGAAGGAAACGACGTCATGACAATCTCACGCTCGTCCATCGCCGCGCTCACTCTGGTGGCGGCCACCGCCGCGGTCGGCGGCTTCGCCTATTGGCGCCTGCCGGAAGGCGCGACGATCGCCGTCCACTACAACATGCTTGGCCGCGCCACCGGCGCAGCGCCCGCTGGCCACGTGCTGGCCATCATTCCCGCGGTCTCCGCCCTGGTGATCGGCGTTCTGGCGCTGGCGCCGCGCCTGCCTTTCTATCGCGAGCGGCTCGCCCGTTCCGCCCGGCCGTTCGGAATCCTCCTGGTCGCGGTGGCCGCGGTGCTGTTCACCGCCGAGGCGTCCATCGCCGCCAAGGCGCTGGACCCGGCCTTCGATGTCCTGCGCACCGTCTTCCTCGCTGTGGCGGTCCTACTGGTCGTGGTCGGCAACTTCCTCGGCAAGATCCGCCAGAACCGCCTCTTCGGCGTCCGCACGCCCTGGACGCTCGCCGACGAGCGGGTGTGGGACAAGACCCACCGCCTCACCGGCTGGGTGATGGTGCTGGCCGGCGTGGTGCTGGCCGTCATCGACTTCGCCGCGCCGGGCGGCGCCTGGCTGATCGCCGCGACCGTGGTCTGTGCGGCCAGCCCGCTCTTCGTCGGCATGGCCTATTCGGCGCGCCAATGGCGGCGCGAGCGCCGGACTTAAGCCCCCTTCGAACACCCTTAAGCCCAATGGAGACGGGCATGCGTGAGCTAACGCAGCGCCTTTCCGCGCTCATCGTCGCGGCGCTCTCGGCCTTCACGGTCTTCGCCGCGGCGCGGGGCGCGCCTGGACGATCGTCGGGCTGGCCGCATCCGCTTCTGCGGCGCCCTCGATGGTTTTGACCCACGTCAATGAGACACGCCAGACGATATGGGACCAGGGCGTGAGACCAACCGGCGGTTGACGCCTGCAGCGCAAGGAGCGCTCAAATGCAAAAGCTTCTGAACATCGTTGCAACTCTCCTGCTTGGCTGTGTGATCGCCGTCGCGATCCTGATCGTGAGCCAGGTCCTCTGGGCCGGGCTTTTGCTGGCCAACCTGAAGCTCTCGCCGGCGGTCCCATGGGCCGCGGTCGTCATGATTCCGCTGCTCGCGGCCATGGTCATGGCGCTTGGCGGCATCGGCTGGCCAAAGGCTGGCGCCGAAACGCGGCGGCGCCTGGTTCCGTTGCGCCTGGTCCCCTGGCGCGCCTTCGCTTGGGCGATGGCAGCGGGTGGGTTCGGCATCGCCGCGCTGAGCGGTCTCTGGATCGTCCTTGCCGGGCTGATGAAGACGGCGCCGAACGCGCTGCCGAGCGAACGCGGCATCCCGCCGCTCACGGTGGTCGTCCTCCTCGCCGTCAGCATCCTTGCCGCGCCGATCACCGAGGAGATCGCCTTTCGCGGCTACGTCATGGGGATGCTTCGGCGCGTGATCTCGCCGACCTGGGCCATCCTGCTCTCGTCGCTGGTGTTCGCGGCCGCTCACCTCAGCCAGGGCCTCTACGCGGACAAGCTCTTGGTCTACTTCCTGGGCGGCCTCGCGTTCGCCTTCGTCGCTTATCGCACCGGCTCGCTGATCCCGGCCATGATCGTCCACTCGGCCGCCGACCTGACATTCTTCACCCTGGTCTGGCCGCACGACGCCGGCCGCCGTCTGGTGAGCGAGGGCGGGGCCGACGCCTGGTTCTGGATCCATGTGGCGCAGGTGGTCCTGTTCGGCGCGCTATGCGTCTGGGCCTATGCCAGACTGGCGCGGGCTACCGCTTCGGACGCCGAGCCTGCGGCGATCGCTGTGGCGCATCCTGCTCCGGCGTAAGGCGCGCGGCCTTCTCGCAACACGGCGGAGACGGCGGTCGGACAAACCGGCCGCCGTTCTCTATAGTCACACGCGAACCGCATGCCGCCGCGCCTCCGCCCCACCCGCCTCGAATACGTCGTCGACGGCGTGCGCTTGCGCGCCCAGCTCACGGCGTCGGCGCAGGACGCGATCGGCGATGAGACCGAACAACGTCGCCGCGCGCTCGACGTGCTCAAGGCGGCGCTGTTTCGCGGGCGAATGATCGCCAAGGAGCGGCTGGAGGCCGGCGCGGGCGGGATCGAAACGGCGCGGCTCCTGTCGGGGGTGACCGACGAGGTCATCGGCGCGCTTTACGACTTCACCACCGTGCACGTCTTCCGCGCGCGCAATCCGACGGAAGGCGAGCGGCTCTCCCTGGTGGCGGTCGGCGGCTATGGGCGCGGCACGCTCGCGCCCTTTTCCGACATCGATCTGCTTTTCTTGCGCCCCTACAAGCAGACCGCCCACGCCGAGAGCGTCATCGAGTACATGCTCTATGCCTTGTGGGACTTGGGTTTCAAGGTCGGGCACGCGTCGCGGACGGTCGACGAATGCATCAAGCTCGCGCGCGCAGACCACACCATCCGCACGGCCCTTCTGGAGGCGCGGCGCCTGACCGGCGACGAGGCGCTGGCCGCGACGCTGAAAAAGCGCTTCCGCGAGGAGGTGATCAAAGGCACCGGGACCGATTTCGTCGCCGCCAAGCTGAAGGAGCGCGACGAGCGCCACGCCCGCGCCGGCGCGAGCCGCTACCTGGTCGAACCGAACGTCAAGGACGGCAAGGGCGGCCTTCGCGATCTGAACACCCTGTTCTGGATCGCCCAGTACCTGCACCCGCTCGACAGTCCGGACGATGCGCTGAGCCTGGAGATGTTCGACCGGCGCGAGGTGCGCGCCTTCATCCGCGCCTTCGACTTCCTCTGGGCGGTGCGCTGTCACCTGCACTTCGCGACGGGGCGGCCGGAGGAGCGGCTGAGCTTCGACCTGCAGCCGCAGATCGCGCGCCGGATGGGCTACCTCGACCGGCCTCGCAAGGACGGCGACAACACCCCGGCGGTCGAGCGTTTCATGCGGCGCTACTTCCTGATCGCCCGCGAGGTCGGCGTGCTGACGCGCGAGTTCTGCGCCCAGCTGGAGGCCGACGCGGCCAAGACCGCCTCACGCGGTCTCTCCCGCTTCCTGCCGCGCCGCCGCGCGGAGCGCAAACCGATCGACCAGCCCGGCTTCCTGGTCGAGGGCGGGCGTCTGACCGTCGACGGCCCGGAGACCTTCGATGAGGACCCGGTCAACCTCCTTCGCCTGTTCGTTATCGCCGACCGGCGAAACCTCGACCTGCACCCGGACGCGTTCACCGCCGCGACCCGCGCGCTGCCGCTGATCACCTCAAAGGTCCGGCGCGATGCTGAGGCGGCGCGCGCGTTCCTCGATGTGCTCGCGCGCGGCCAAAGCCCCTACCGGACGCTGACGCTGATGAACGAGAGCGGCGTGCTCGGCCGCTTCATTCCCGAGTTCGGCCGCATCGTCGCCCAGATGCAGTTCAACATGTACCACTCCTACACGGTCGATGAGCACACGCTGCGCGCGGTCGGGCTGATCGCCGACATCGCCAGCGGCGCGCTGGTGAAGGACCACCCGCTCTCGGTCTCCATCTGGCCGATGATCGAGGATCCGGAGGCTCTGTTCCTCGCCATGCTGCTGCACGACACGGGCAAGGGCGGCGCGGGCGGGCAGGAGAAGGCCGGCGCGCGCGCCGCCCGGGCCGCGTGCGAGCGGCTGGGACTCGAGCGCGAGCGGATCGAGCTGGTGGCCTGGCTGGTCGAAAACCACCTGGCCATGAGCGACTACGCCCAGAAGCGCGACGTCTCCGATCCGAGGACCGTGGCCGCCTTCGCCCGCCTGGTGGAGACGCCCGAGCGGCTGCGTCTTCTGCTGCTGCTGACCGTCGCCGACATTCGCGCGGTCGGTCCAGGCGTCTGGAACGGCTGGAAGGGCCAGCTGATGCGCGAGCTCTATGGCGCCACCGAAGCGGTCTTCCGCGGCGGACGCACGGCGGACGCCGCCGCCACCTTCGGGCGACAGCTGCACGCCACGGCCGACGATGCGCGCGCGGCGCTGATCGCCGCGGACCGCGACGCCCGGGTCTGGGCGAACGCGATGGAGGATGCCTACTTCACCGCCTTCTCCGCGGCCGAGCACCTGGCGCATGCCGGGCTGGCGAGGCGGGCGAAGGCGGAAGGCGGGGCCGCGGCCAGGGCCGAGATACGCGGCGAGCTCAACGCCGCCGAGATCACCATCGCCGCCAAGGACCGGTGCCGGCTGTTCGCGGATCTGGCGAGCGCCATCGCCGACGCTGGCGCGAACGTCGTTGGCGCGCGAGTCTACACCTCGGCGGACGGCCAGGCGCTCGACGTCTTCTATGTGCAGACCGTGCAGGGCGAGCCGCTCGGCGCCGACAGCCCGCGCGCGCTCGAGCGTTTGACAGCGGCGCTCGAGGCCGCGGCGAGCGGCGAGCGCGCTCCGCCCAAGGCCCGGCGGCCGGCGGACTTCGGCCGCGCCGCCGCGTTCGACATCATCCCCTCGGTCAGCATCGACAATGACGCCTCCGACGAAGCCAGCGTTATCGAGGTGTCCGGTCGCGATCGCCCGGGGCTGCTTGGCGCCATCGCCAGCGCCCTTGCCGAGGCCGGCCTCTCCATCCAATCCGCGCACATCGACAACTATGGCGAACGCGCGGTCGACGCTTTCTATTGTCACGGCCCCGATGGCGGGAAGCTCACGAGCGCCCGCCGCATCAATCCGCTCAAGGCGGCGCTGGTCGGCGTGCTCGAGGAGGCCGTGACCGAACCGCAGGCCGGGCGGCCCAGGCTCGAGCGCGCGCGCGCCAGCGTCGCCCGCTAGAGAGTGCCGCGCGCCTTGACCTGGCCATGAGCGCGCCCGACAAGCCTCACGTGGCCATGCCCGATTCGCCCGCCAGCGCGGACCCTGCCGCGGCCGCCCCGCCGCCGCCGGCGCGGCCGGTTCCCGACGAACCCGACACCCGACGCAGCGCCGGCGTCGTCGGCATCGCGGTCATGGCCTCGCGCCTGTTCGGCCTGCTGCGGGAACTCGTCTTTCCGGCCATGTTCGGAGCCGGCAAGGTGCTCGACGCCTACTACGGCGCGTTCCAGATTCCGAACCTGTTCCGGGACCTGTTCGCGGAGGGGTCGCTGTCGACCGCCTTCACCGCTCTCTTCACCCGCACCTGGGAGCGCGAGGGGTCCGAACCGGCCTGGAAGCTCGCCAACCTGACGCTGAGCGCGATGGTGTTCATCATCGGGATCGTCTCTGTCTTGGCCATCCTCGGCGCGCCGCTGATCGTGGAGGCGACGAACTTCGGGTTCCACAACGTGCCGGGCAAGTTCGAGCTGGCCGTCAGGCTTACCCGCATCCTCTTTCCCTTCATCCTCTTCGTGTCGCTGGCGGCGGCGGTGATGGGGATGCTCAACTCGCGCTTCATCTTCGGCATCCCGGCCTCGGCGTCGACCGTCTTCAACATCGTGTCGGTCATCGCCGGCGTCGCCTGCGCGTTCGCATTCGATCCGACGGCGCGGGCGACTTGGCCGCACCCGGTGTTCACCGAGAACGCCGTCTATGGCGTCTGCATCGGCGTGCTGTTAGGCGGGCTCGCCCAGCTCGGCATGCAGCTCCCGTCGCTCTTCCGCCTTGGGTTCCGCTTCCACTGGCGGCTCGAGCTCAACAATCCACGCCTGCGCGAGCTCTGGGCGCTGATGTGGCCTAGCGTCATCGCCGGCGCCGCAATCCAGCTCTGCGTGCTGATCAACGGCATCTTCGCCTCGGAGATTAATGGCGGCCGTTCGTGGCTGACCTGCGCCTTTCGCCTCATGCAGCTGCCGATCGGCCTGTTCGGGGTCTCGGTGGCCACGGTGACGTTGCCGGCGGTCGCCCGGCGCTTCGCCCGCGACGACCTGGCGGCCTTCGGCAGGACCGTCAGGAGCTCGGTCCGGCTCACCCTCTTCCTCGCCATCCCCGCGGCGGTCGGCCTGGGCGTGCTCGCCGCGCCGATCATCGGGCTGATCTATCAGCACGGCCGCTTCACCGCCCACGACACCTCCGAGACGGCGGTCGCGTTGCAGGCCTACGCGCTCGGCCTCGCCGGCTACGCGGCGATCCGCGTGCTCACACCGTGCTTTTACGCGTTGAACCTGCCGCGCACGCCGCTCAGGGTGAACCTGATCGGGATCGCCGTCGTGCTGATCCTGAGCCTCCTGAACGCGACCGTCTTCGGTCTCGGCGTCGCCGGGCTTGCGCTCGCGACCTCGTGCATGGCGCTGGTCAACTTCGGCCAGCTCAGCCACGCGCTGTCCCGTCAGGTCGACTTCGGGCGCTTCAGCGAATGGGCCGGCTTCATCGCCAGGGTGGCGCTGGCGGCGGTCGCCTGCGGCGCCGCGGCTTGGGCGCTCAACGCCTTCGTCGAGGCCCATTTGGCGAGCCGCCTGTTGCGCTCGCTGGGGCTGTTCGTCGACATCGGCGCGGCGATGCTCGTCTACTTCGGCTCGGCCTACGCCCTCAGGATCGGCGAGACGGCTGAAGCGATTGCGATGGTGCGCCGCCGCATTCTGCGCCGTCGCGCCTGAAGCACGCCTTTCTTGCCCGCACCGTCCTGAGCGGCTAAGTCGCTGGCGCATGGGAATGCGCGGACACCAGAGCCGGCGATGGCGCAGCGAAGCGGCTTGAAACAGCCCTTCGAACTGGGCGCGCGCGCCCCTATCATCGCCTGAAAAGCAACCTCTGATCCCATGACCGAACCAACCCCCCTCGCCTACGGCGGGCCCGAGCGCGTCTTCTCCGGCGTGCAGCCCTCCGGCGCGCTGCACATCGGCAACTATCTCGGCGCCATCAAGAAGTTCGTCGAGATCCAGCACCGGATGCAGTGCCTGTTCTGCGTCGTCGACCTGCACGCCATAACCGCCTGGCAGGATCCGGCGCTGCTCGCCGAGCAGACCCGCTCGATTGCCGCCGCCTACCTGGCCGCCGGCGTCGACCCCGAGATCGCGATCATCTTCCCGCAGTCGGCGGTCGCCGCCCACACCGAGCTCGCCTGGATCCTCCAGTGCGTGGCCAGGCTGGGCTGGCTCGACCGCATGACCCAGTTCAAGGAGAAGTCCGGCAAGCACAAGGAGCGCGCCAGCGTGGGCCTCTATACTTACCCGGTGCTGCAGGCCGCCGACATCCTGGCCTACAAGGCGACCCACGTCCCGGTCGGCGAGGACCAGAAGCAGCACCTGGAGCTCTCCCGTGACATTGCCCAGAAGTTCAATCACGACTTCGACGCGCCCGGGTTTTTCCCGCTCCCGGAAGCGCTGGTCGAAGGGCCGGGCGCGCGGGTGATGTCGCTGCGCGACGGACGGGCCAAGATGTCGAAGTCCGACCCGTCGGATCAGTCGCGCATCAACCTGGACGACCCACCCGACGCCATCGCCGCCAAGGTCAGGAAGGCGCGCACCGACCCCGCGCCGCTTCCCGAGACGGTCGACGGGCTCGAGGGCCGGCCGGAAGCCGACAACCTGATCGGCCTCTACGCCGCCTTTTCTGGGCGCGGCAGGGCGGACATCCTGGCCGAATACGCCGGCCAGGGCTTCGGCCAGTCGTTCAAGCCGGCGTTGGCCGAACTCATCATCGAAGCGCTGCGTCCAGTAGCCGCCGACATGCGCGCGCTTGCCGCCGATCCGGCGCATGTTGATCGCGTGCTGGCCGCCGGCGCCGAGAAAGCGCGCAGGCTGGCCGATCCCGTCGTCGCCGAGACGAAGGCCCTGGTGGGCTTCTGGCGCGCGCGGGCTTAGAACGTTCGTGCGATGAGGGTCGGCGCACGACGAGCATGGAGCCTGGGCCTGAGCTGCGCGCTCCTGCTCGCGGCGGTCGGCGCGCGCGCGGACCCGCACCAGATCCGCCAAGGCGATATCACGGTCTCGAGCCGCATCGTGCGCGCCTCCATTCCGGGGTCTCCGAACAGCGCGGCGTACATGGTGATTGCGAACTCGGGCGCCCAGCCGGAAGCGCTGATCGCCGCGCGCTGCGCCTGCGCGGCCAAGGTCGACGTCCACAAGACCGAAGACATGCGCGGCATGAGCATGATGGTCTCGGCCGCGCCGGTGGTCATCCCGCCGCATGGCCAGGTGGTGTTCCGGCCCGGCGGCTACCACCTGATGCTGACCGGGCTGAAGGAGCCGCTGCGCGACCACGGCCAGCAAGCGATCACGCTTGTGTTCAAACGCGCCGGCGCGATTCGCGCCAGCTTCCAGATCAGCGCCCAGATCAATCTCGGGACCGAAGCGCCGATGCGAGGCATGACGCACTGATCGGCTTGCGAAAATCGCCGCAAGCCGCCATCTGAGGCGCTCGAGAGGCGACCATGTTCATCCAGACCGAGGCGACCCCCAACCCGGACGTGCTGAAGTTCCTTCCCGGACGCGATGTCCTGGGCGAAGGCGCGACGCGCGAGTTCCGCGACGGCGAACAGGCGGCGGCCTCGCCGCTGGCGGCCGAGCTGTTCGCGCTCGGCGACGTGACCCGTGTGTTCTACGGACCCGATTTTCTCACGGTGATGCGCTCGGCCGGCGGCCGCGAGTGGATGCAGCTGAAGCCGCCGGTGCTGGCTGCGATCATGGACCAGTTCACTGGCGGGCGGCCGCTCCTTCTGGACGAGGTGCAGGAGGGACACGACGATGCGGCCTACGAGGGCGATGCGGCGCAGATCGTCGCCGAAATCAAGGACCTGCTCGACACCCGGATCCGCCCGGCCGTCGCGCAGGACGGCGGCGACATCACCTTCAACCGTTTCGAGGCGGCGACGGGCGTGGTGTTCTTGAACATGCGCGGCGCGTGCTCTGGCTGCCCATCGTCGTCGGCGACGCTGCGCGCCGGCGTCGAGAACATGCTCAAGCACTACGTGCCAGAGGTCACCCGCGTGGAGCAGACGCTCTAGCGACGCCGCCGGTTTGAAGCTGTCTGCAGGATCGTCTAAGCCGTTGCGGCATGAACCGTCCGTTTACGGTCATTCTAGCCGGCGCGGCGCTCGCGGCCTGCGCGCCGTCGCCGATGAAAGAGGCCGCCGCGCCCAAGGCTGAACCTTACCGGTCCGGGCTGCTCCCGGTCGGCGCATGGGGCGTTGGGCCCATCCGCGCGAGGACCTTCTTCGAATCGCCGCGTATCCGCGACCTCTTTCCGCTGGCGCAGGTGAGCGACGAAACCGTCCGCATCGCCCCGGACGAGACAAGCGCCGCCATCGCGGTGACGCAGGACGGGACGCAGCTCTTGGAAATCGACGACGGAACCGGCAACGCGCCAGGCACCAACGATCCGGTGATCGGCTCGGTGCGCGTGCTCGCCGGCCCGGTCATAGGTCCGCATGGCGAGCGGTTGGGCCTTAAGTGGCGCGACGCGAAGATGGATCTCTCCGAGTGCGAGGTCGGGGTCGAGCGCGACGCCAACACCGTCATCTGCGCGCGCCCTGGCGAAGGGGCGGTGATGTACCAGTTCGCCGCGCCCGGATGGGACTCCGAGGAGATGCCGCCCGATTCGGTGCTTCGCCGCGGCGGCTATATCAAGGCGATCATCTGGACCCCGCCGGCCACGCCTTGATCGTTCTTGCCATCGACACCTGCCTGGACGCCTGCGCCGCGGCGGTCTGGGCCGACGGGCGCACGCTGGCGGCGCGCTCGGAGCCGATGCGGCGGGGGCACCAGGAGCGGTTGGGCGGGCTCGTGTCGGAGCTCATGGGCGAAGCAGGCGTGGGGTTCGCCGCGTTGGACCGCATCGGCGTGACGGTCGGGCCGGGATCGTTCACGGGGCTTCGCGTCGGGCTGGCGTTCGCCAAGGGACTCGGGCTCGCGCTCGCGCGGCCGGTCGTTGGCATCGGCGTGCTCGAAGCCCTCGCGGCCTGCGAGCCGGAGGAGTTGGTCGCGGCGGTCGTCGCCGGGCCGAGGGAACAGGTCTATCTGCAGATCTTCGCCGCCGGCCGACCGCTGGCGGCCCCCGATTGCCTGCCGATCGAGATCGCCGCAGCGCGGCTCGCCGAATTTGCCGGCGGTCGGGCCGTTCTGCTCGTGGGGCCAGGCGCCACGAGCCTGGCGGAGGTCGCGCCCGGCGCGCGCACTGTGGCCCACGCCGCGCCGGACCCGGCGACGATCGCCCGCCTCGCCGCGCAGGCGCAGGCGCCGGTCGCCATGCCCCGGCCACTGTACTTGCGGCCGCCCGATGCGCGAGCGAGCAACCCATGAGGCTCGTCGCGGCGAGCCCCGCGGATGCGCCGGCGATGGCCGGGACACATGCGGAGAGCTTCGAGGACGGCTGGAGCGCCGCCGACATCGCGGCCCTGCTCGCCAGTCCTGGCGCCTTCGCCTTCCTCGTCCGCGACGAGGCGGACGCCGTCCGGGCATTCGCGCTGGCGCGCGCGGCGGTGGACGAGGCGGAGCTGCTGACGCTGGCCGTGGCGCCCGACGCCCGCCGGCGGGGTCTCGGCGCGGCGCTTGTCGAGGCGGTGGCGGCCGCGGCCGCCACAGGCGGGGCGCGGCGCCTCTTCCTCGAGGTCGCCGCCGACAACACCGCCGCGCTCGCCCTCTACCGCCGAGGCGGCTTCGCGCCGGTGGGCGCACGGGCCGCCTACTATCGGCGTGTGGACGGGGCGTCCGACGCGCTGGTCTTCGCCCGCGACCTTAACAGCTCGCCGGCATGAGCCTATCCTTGGCGCCTCGGAACACCAGGCGGCGCGCGTGGACAGGATCGAAAAGCTCTGCATCGAAAAGGGCATGCGCATGACCGACCAGCGCCGCATCGTCGCCCGCGTCTTGTCGCTCGCCCACGATCATCCGGACGTGGACGAGCTCTATCGCCGGGCGCACGAGCTCGACCCGCACATCTCGATCGCCACCGTCTACCGCACCGTCCGCCTGTTCGAGGAAGCCGGCATCATCGCCCGCCACGACTTCCATGGCGGCCGCTCGCGCTACGAAGAGACGCCCGACACCCACCACGACCACCTGATCGACTTGAAGACCGGCCGGGTGGTCGAGTTCGTCGACGAACAGATCGAGGCGCTGCAGGCGGCGATCGCCAAGCGGCTGGGCTACCGCTTGGTCGATCATCGGCTCGAGCTCTACGGCGTGCCTGAGGAGGACGGCGAGGGTTGAGCGCGCCTTGCACGGCGCACGAGCCGTCTCCATAACCGCCAGATGGCCAGCGAAAAGCGCCTCTACATCAAGACCTACGGCTGTCAGATGAACGTCTATGACAGCGAGCGGATGGCCGACCTGTTGCGCCCGCTGGGCTATGTCGCGGCCGACGCACCGGAGGGCGCCGATCTGGTCGTGCTCAACACCTGCCACATCCGCGAGAAGGCGACCGAGAAGGTCTATTCTGAGCTCGGCCAGCTCAAGCGGCTGAAGGCCGAGCGCGCGCGCGCCGGAGCCACGATGACCATCGTCGTCGCCGGTTGCGTCGCGCAAGCCGAGGGCGCCGAAATCATGGCGCGTCAGCCGGCGGTGGATCTGGTGGTCGGACCCCAGGTCTATCATAAGCTGCCGGAGCTGATCGCCCGGGCCCACCGTTCGAGCGGCGAGCGGCTGGCGACGGATTTCGAAGCGAACGCCAAGTTCGACGCCCTTCCCGCCGAGCGGCTGAGCGGACTGAGCGCCTTCCTCACGGTGCAGGAGGGCTGCGACAAGTTCTGCAGCTTCTGCGTCGTGCCCTATACCCGGGGCGCCGAGTACTCGCGGCCGCCGCAAGCGATCGTCGCCGAGGCCGAGCGGCTGGCGGCGACCGGCGCGCGCGAGGTCACCCTGCTCGGACAGAACGTCAACGCCTACGCCGGCGGGCTCGCGCCCCTGATCCGGCGGCTTGCGCGCATACCGGGGCTCGATCGCATCCGCTACACGACCAGCCATCCCTCAGACATGGACGACGACCTCGTCGCCGCCCACGGCGAGATCGAGGCCCTGATGCCTTACCTGCACCTGCCGGCGCAGGCGGGGTCGGACCGGGTGCTCAAGGCGATGAACCGCGGCTATTCGGCCGGCGACTACCTCAGGCTGGTGGAACGCATCCGCACCGCGCGGCCCGACATCGCGCTGTCCGGCGACTTCATCGTGGGGTTTCCCGGCGAGACGGCCGCCGACTTCGAGGCGACTCTCGCGCTCGTGCGCGAGGCCAACTACGCGAGCGCCTTTTCGTTCAAATACTCCCGCCGGCCCGGCACGCCCGGCGCGGCCATGCCCCAGGTTGCCGAGGCGGAGAAGGACGAGCGGCTCCAGCGCCTGCAGGCCCTGCTCGCCGAACAACAGGGCGCCTTCAACGGCGCCTGCGTTGGCCGGACCCTCGGCGTGCTGTTCGAAAAGCCCGGCCGCCACCCGGGTCAGCTGGTCGGGCGCAGCCCCTATCTGCAGGCCGTGCACGCCGCGGCGCCGGGGGCGGCGCTTGGCGCGATCCTGCCGGTCGTGGTCGCGGCCGCCCAGACCAACAGCCTCAGCGGCGTGCTCGTGGGCGCGCCGGTTCCGGAGCCCGCTTGAGTCCCGAACCCCGCGAATTCGTTCCCCTCTCGGATGCAGGCCTGCGCGCCGTGTCCGGCCCCAACAGCCGCCACGCCGCGTTGATCGAGGATGCCTTCCACGTACTGGTCGAGACGCCGGGCGGCGGCGTCTCGCTCGCCGGAGACGCCAGGGCGCGCGCCGCGGCCAAGCGGGCGGTGAGGTCGATCGCCGAACGGGCCGACCGCGGGGCCGAGGTCTCGGAGGCCGATGTGCGCGCCGCCGCTGCCGCGGCTCGCAGCGGCGCGGCGCCGGTCGGCGCGGGCGCCGTCGCGCTCGGGCGGCGTGGCGCGATCCAGCCGAAGACCGCCGCTCAGGCGCGCTACCTCGACCTGATGCAGCGGCACGACCTGGTTTTCGCCGCCGGCCCGGCCGGGACGGGCAAGACCTTCCTCGCCGTCGCGCACGGCGCCTCGCTCCTGCTCTCAGGGGCGGTCGACCGGCTGATCGTCGCCCGTCCGGCCGTTGAAGCCGGCGAGCGGCTGGGCTTCCTGCCGGGCGACATGACCGAGAAGGTCGACCCTTACATGGCGCCGGTCTGGGAGGCGCTCTCCGACATCCTGGGGGCCGAGCCGTTGCGGCGGCGTCGGGACAAGGGCGAGATCGAGGTCGCGCCGATCGCCTTCATGCGCGGGCGCACACTGAGCCACGCCTTCGTCATCGTCGACGAAGCGCAGAACGCCACGCGCCTGCAGATGAAGATGGTGCTGACCCGCCTGGGCGAGGGCGCGCGCATGGCCGTCACCGGCGATCCGAGCCAGGTCGATCTCGTCAATCGCGCCGACAGCGGGCTGACCCACGCGATCGGCCTGCTCGATGGCGTCGAAGGCGTCGCCGTCGCCCATTTCGCCGCCGCCGACGTAGTGCGTCATCCCCTGGTGGAGCGGATCGTCCGCGCTTACGACGCGGAGACGCGAGGGCCTGGCGCATGATCGAGGCAGCGGTCGACGATCCGGCCTGGACAGCCGCGCTCCCCGGCGCGGTCGCGCTGGCCACGCGGGCGGCGGCCGCGGCGCTTGCGGATGCGTCGGGCGACGTCGCCATCCTCTTGACGGGCGACGAGGCGGTCCGAGCGCTGAACGCGCGCTTCCGCGGGCAGGACAAGGCGACCAACGTGCTGTCGTTCCCGGCCACGGCGGGGAGCGACAGCCTCGGCGACATCGCGCTGGCCTATGGCGTCTGCGCGGCCGAGGCGCGGGCGCAAGCAAAACCGCTGGCCGATCACCTGCAGCACCTGGTCGTGCACGGAGCGCTGCACCTTCTCGGCCTCGACCACGCGGACGAGGTCGGGGCCGATGCGATGGAGGCGCGGGAGCGGGCCATCCTCGCCGGCCTCAGCGTGCCCGACCCTTACGCCGCGCGGGCGGGCGCCACCCATGTCTGACCCGCCGCCCGGCCGGCCGAGCCGCGGTCTGCGCGCCTTCTTCCGGCGCTGGCGCCGCAAACCGCCCGAGTCCGCCGCCGGCGTCCCGCCCGCTCACGACGGGCCGCTCGATCTCGTCGACCAGGCGCAAGCGTTCAAGAGCCTGATCGTGGGCGACGTGATGACGCCGCGGGCCGACATCGTCGCTGTCGAGATCAGCTGTCCTTTCAACGAACTGCTCGCCCGTTTCCTGGAGGCCGAGCACACGCGCATGCCGATCTATCGGGAGACGCTCGACGATCCGGTCGGCCAGGTGCACGTCAAGGACGTGTTCAAGATGTTGGTCGACGAACGGATCCGGCCCGCGCCCGACGAGCCGGTCCTGCGTCGGCTGCGGCGCGAGATCCTCTACGCGCCAGGCTCGATGCGCGCCGCCGACCTGTTGCTCAAGATGCAGGCCAGCCGCACCCACATGGCCCTGATTGTCGACGAGTTCGGAGGGACCGACGGCCTGGTCACGCTGGAGGATCTCATCGAGGCGGTCGTCGGCGAGATCGACGACGAGCACGACGAAGCCGTCTCCGCCAAGGTCGTCGTGCGCCCCGGTGGGCTGATCGACGCAGATGGCCGCGCGCCGCTCGAGGATCTCGAGCAGGCGCTGCAGCGCTCGCTCGTGCCGCCCGACCTCGACGAGGATATCGATACGGTGGGCGGCCTGGTCAGCGCGCTGGCTGGACGGGTGCCGCAGCGCGGCGAAGTGATCGCCCACCCGGAAGGATTCGACTTCGAGATCACCGACGCCGACCCGCGGCGGGTCAAGCGCCTGCGCGTGCGGCCGCACCCGCCGCCGCCCGAGCCCGAGGCACCGGCCGACGATGGCCGATGAGTCCAAGCCCCCAAGCGCGCGGCGGCTGATCGCAGTCGGCATGTCGATCCTGGCCGGCCTCGGCCCTGCGTTCGCCTTTCCGCCGTTCGGCGCGCTGCCCGGCCTCGTCGGGTTCGCCCTGATGCTGGCGCTGTTCGACCGCGCCGACGCCGCGCGTCCGCTGAGGAGCGCGTTCTGGCGCGGATGGCTGGCCGGGACCGCCTTCTTCGGCGTCTCGACCTGGTGGGTCTACCAGGCGTTCCAGGTCGATGCGGCGGACCAGGGCTGGATGGCGCCCATCGCGGTCGCGCTCCTGGCCAGCGGCCTCGGCCTCTTCTGGGGCGCGGCCGGCGCCGCCTATCGGGCGATCGCGCCGCGCGGGATCGCGCGCGTGCTGGTGTTCGCGGGCGTCGTCTCGGCGTCCGAGTGGCTGCGCGGGCACCTGCTGACGGGCTTTCCCTGGGACCTGCCGGGCGAGAGCTGGCCCGCGGGCTCGCCGATCTCGCAGGCCGCGGCGGTGGTCGGCGCCTATGGCCTGACCTGGATCACGGTGGCTGCGGCCGCGACCCCGGCGCTTCTCATCGACGCGAGCGCGCGGCTGCGGGGCGGCCTGGCCTGCCTCGTCGCCGGGCTGGCCCTTGCCGGACTCTACATGGCGGGGGCCGGCCGCCTGGCGCATCCGCCGCCGCCGGATCCCAACGCGCCGCTCGTGCGCATCGTCCAGGCCGACCTGCCGGAGGTGGACCACTACGACGCGGCGTCCTACGCCGCGACCGTTCACACGCTGCTCGGCCTGACCGCCCAGGCCTCGCCCGCCCGCCCGGATATCGTCGTCTGGCCCGAGCGCGCGATTCCCGGCGAGTTCGATTCCTACCTGCTGCCGGGAACCTGGACGCATGATGCGATCGCCGCGGCGCTGCAGCCCGGGCAGATCCTGATGACCGGCGGCTACCGCTCGGCCGTGGCCCCGACCGGGGCCTATGCACCCGATGGGCTCGTCTATTTCAACAGCCTGCTCGCGCTCCGGCGCGACCCGCAGGGGCTGGAGCCGCTCGCCCTCTACGACAAGTACCGGCTGGTGCCGTTCGGCGAGTATCTGCCGCTCGCCCGCTATCTCGCGCCGCTGCGTGTCGAGGAGCTGGTGCACATCGGCGACGGCTTCAGCCATGGTCCGCGGCCGCGCGCGATCGACCTGGAGGGCGCGCCGCCCGTCCAGCCGTTGATCTGCTACGAGGCGCTCTACCCAGGCTTCACCCGCGCCGGCGCGATCGCATCGGGCGTGCGCCCGGCGTGGATCGTCAACGTCTCGGACGACGCCTGGTTCGGCGGCACCTATGGACCGCTCCAGCACCTCAACCTCGCCAGCTACCGCGCGATCGAAGAGGGGCTGCCGATCATCCGCGCCACCCCGACCGGCGTTTCGGCGGTCGTCGACGCCTTTGGCCGCTCGCCGCGCCGCTTGCGGCTGCCGCAGGGCAAGGCGGGGGTGATCGACGCGCCGCTGCCGCCGGCGCTGCCCCCGACCCTGTTCGATCGCTGGGGCCATGGCCCGTTCGCGCTCATGCTGCTCGCCTCGCTCCTCGCGGCTGTCCTCGCCTCGGACCACACGGCGCGCTGGCTGGCGACCGTTCGCGCGCGGCGCAGCCGCTAGCCGGATGGACCCCCGCGCCCTTCGCACCTACGGCCGGGTCAAGGGCCGCGCCCTCAAGCCCGGCCAGGCGGCGCTGATGCAGACCTTGGCGCCGAAGCTCGCGATCCCCGCCGGCGCGGTCGACCCCCAGGCGCTCATGCCTGGGGCAGCCGCGGTCTGGCTCGAGATCGGCTTCGGCGGCGGCGAGCATCTCGCCGGCCAAGCGGCCAGCCGACCCGACGTCCTGCTGCTCGGCGTCGAGCCGTTCGTGAACGGCGTGGCGAGCCTGCTCCGCCATGTCGACCACCAGCGCCTCGCCAACGTGCGCATCCTCAAGGGCGACGCGCGCGACCTGGTCGGGCGGCTGCCCGCCGCCCGCCTCGAGCGCGTGTTCATCCTCTTCCCCGACCCTTGGCCCAAGACGCGGCATCGCAAGCGGCGCCTGATGCAGGCGGACTTCGTCGCCGCACTGGCGCGCGCGATGCGGTCGGGCGGGCGGCTGCGCTTCGCGACCGACTGGCGCGACTACGCCGCCGGGACGCTCGCGTGCATGTCGGCCAGCCCAGACTGGTCCTGGACCGCCGAGCGCGCCCTAGACTGGCGCCAGGCGCCCCAGGATCACCTGCCCACCCGCTACGAGCGGAAGGCGCTTGGCGACACGGCGCCTATCTTTCTGGAGTTCGTGCGCCGCTAGTCGGGTTTGCCCGTCTCCACGTAGCGCTTCAGCCGCGCCACCTGCTCGCCCAGCACGCCGTCGACCGGCGCCGCCCACTGCGCCATGCCGCCCTTGGCGTAGCCGCCGAAGTCGTAGGTCAGATCAAGCGCCGTGCCGCCGTCCTTTGGCGCCAAGCGGATGGCCAAGTGACCGGCGCCGCCCGTTCCGGCCAGAGGCCCGAGGGCGCCCGCCAGCCGCACCAGGCGGTTCGGCTGCAGCATGTCGACGACCATGTGGCGGGTCCCGCCGCCGTCCCGCAGGCGCTCGCAGAAGCAGCCGCCGACAGTGAGGTCGAGCGTGAGGTTCTTCGCATCGCCCGAATAGGTGTGCTGGCTCATCCACCACTGGCCGATCTGGCCGATCGCGGCGTAAACCCGCTCGGGCGGCGCGGCGATCTGCGCGGTCTCCTGCAGCTCGAAGCCGGAAGGCTGAGCGTCGACGACCGCGGCGGCGGCGGGCCTAGCGAGGCCAGCGCCGAGGAGTGCGATGAGCGCGGCCTGCATCGTTTGGCGGCACCGGTGGGCCTGCCGGTCTCGCGCGTTGCGAGCGCCCATCGGTCTTTCAGTCAGTCTAAGGATCATCTTCTCCTCATTGTGCAAACGAGCAAAGCCGTCACGACAGGGTCGGTCTGTTTCGGCAAACCCAAGCGCATGCGGGGTGTAGCGCCGTACATGACGAACGGGTGACACTGCGGGAAGGGTCGTTGACCGGCTCAGTGACATGAAAGTGCAGCGTTTGCTTCAGAAAACCTTCTCTTGAACTGCCCGCCGCCGCTCGCAATCAAGCCCGCACGTCCGGTGTGATCGCGGCGGCGCCGACCCGTCCCTTCGCTGAGGCTCGCCCGGGACGAGGATCGCGGAGCTAGGGGAATCAATCATGTTGAAGGGGAAAGGCGGCGCCGCGTTGCGTCGCGGATCGCGCGGCCGGACCATCGTCGTCGCCGGCCTCCTCTCATCGGCGAGCCTGCTGGCGATCGGCGCCCAGGCGCGCGCCCAGGATGGCGCATCCGGCGGCCAGGTCGTCGTCACGGCGCCCAGACAGGAGACGCGGGCCCGCGTCATGCAGATGACCGCGCCCAACATCATCGTCGTGCAGTCGGCGGAGACGATCGCGAAATACCCCGACTTCAATTCGGCAGAGGCGCTTGGCCGGATGCCTGGCATCTCGCTTTCCAGCGACACCGGCGAGGGCCGGTTCGTCAACATCCGCGGCATCGACGCCAACCTCGACGGCGCGACCTACGGCGGGGTGCCGCTGCTCAACACCAACCCGGGCGGAACGGCGGCCGGCGGCGGCGGCCGGGCGGTCGAGTTCGACACCATCCCCACCGGGGCGATCGACGGCATCATCGTGACCTACACGGGCTTGCCGGACCACGAGGCCGAGGGCCTTGGCGGCTCGGTCGAGCTGTCGCCGCGCACCGCGACCAACATCACCCAGCCCTTCCTCGACGCCACGCTGGGCGGCGGCTACGAGCCGCTGCACCACCACGGCGGGCCCTACGACGGCGAAATCGCCGTCGGCGCGCGGTTCGGGATCGGCGACCACGGCCTGGTGGTGGATCAGGGGCAGCACCTCGAGCCGCACGTGGGATTCTTCTCCAACCCGACCCCGTTTTCCTTCGTGTTCACCGCCTCCCGCCTCGAGGACAGGCGGGCGATCGACGACCTCGAGGAAAGCTACATCGACGACGGGGTCGCGCCCAGCAACGCCGTCCACCAGTACGACCTGCGCCGCTACACGGGCTATCACCGCATCCGCTTCGGCTATGGCGGCGAATTCGACTTCGAGCCCAACGAAGACCACACTTGGTACATCCGCGCCGACAACGCCGGCTACGTCGAGTCGGTGCAGAAGAACTTCCTCCTGTTCCGGAATCTGGACGCCGTCGAAGACCCGGCCGCAGCCAACCCGATCCCGATCGATCCCAACGATCCGAACGGCTTTTTGGTCACCACCACGCCGACGATGACGCTCACCGACGAGCGCGAGACGCACGACAACCAGATCTACGTGATCGGGGGCCGCGACAATTTCGGTGGGGTGGTGCTGGACTATCACGCCGCCTACAGCCGGGCGACCTTCACCGTCGACCACAACATCGGCGCCGCGTTCGGCGGGCCGACCGTGCCCATCACCTACGACAACGTCGGCCGCAGGAACTACCCGATCTTTACGTTCCCGGGCGGCTTCAACGTCAACGACGCCTCGCAGTACACGCTCTCACGCGTCTCCAACGACGAGAACTTCGACGGCGACGGCGAATATTCGTTCGCGGCGAACCTCGCGATCCCCCTGCATTTCCTTGGCGATGCGGAGCTGAAGTTCGGGACCGAACAGCGCTTCCGCAACAAGGTGGCCAACGAGTTCGATCAGACGTTCGACGTGCCGCCGCTTTCGCTCGCCGGCCTGTCGACCCCGGCGGTCGTCTACTACGCCAACCACTATTCGAACGGGCCCCAGATAAGCCTGCCTGGCATCCGCAACCTCATCCGGACGGACGTCGCCGTTCTGACCTCCTCCAGCTTCAACCCGGGGAGCTACTTCAACGCCAAGGAGGACATCTACGCGGAATACGCCGAGATCACGGGCGAGATCGGCAAGTGGGGCTATCTGGCCGGCGTGCGCGTCGAGACGACCGATGCGACGTACGGCGGCTATGTGTTCACCAACGGCAACGGTGTGCTGGAGAACCGCCCCAACGATTACACCGACGCCTTCCCGACGCTGCAGCTGCGCTACGCATTCACGCCGCAGATGCAGATCCGCGCCACGTATTCAACCGGGATCGCGCGGCCGGGCTTCAACCAGAACACCACGGCCGCCTCGATCGACCTGACCCAGAGCCCGGTGGTCATCAGCCGCGGCAACCCCAACCTCAGGCCGACGCTCGGGCAGAATTTCGATGTCAGCTTCGAGGACTACCTGCCGCAAGGCGGAATCCTGCAGCTCGGGGCGTTCGACAAGGAGTTCACCAACTACATCGTCCCGCGGATCGAGAACGGCATCAGCACCGATCCGCTCGCGCCGGGCGTGCTGGCGAACGTCACGACCTTCCTCAACATCCCCAACGCCTACGCCCGTGGGATCGAGGCGTCCTATCACCAGCAGTTCATCTTCCTGCCGAAGCCGTTTGACGGCTTCGGGATCGAGTCCAATATCACGCTCGTCGATTCCCACATCCTCGAATACACGGCGGCCCAGTCCCTGACCGGCAGGGCGGAGGATGGACTGTTGCCGGGCACGTCGCAGCTGACCTGGAACCTCGCGGGCTTCTACGAAGCAGACGGGCTGGCGGCGCGTCTGGCGGCGGAGTACGTCAGCCACAGCCTCTTCGGCCTCGGCGGCGACAAGTCGCTGGATACGATCCAGGACTCGCGGCTGACCCTCGACTTCACATCGAGCTACCAGGTCACGCGCCGGTTCTCGATCTACTTCGACGCCAAGAACCTCCTGAACACGCCGCTCCGCTACTACGAAGGCAGCGTCAATCGGCCGATCCAGCGCGAGTTCTGCGACCCCACCTACGAGGCGGGCGTCAAGGTCGCCCTTTAGGCGGCTTCGAAGTGCAGAGGCCCGCCCCAGAACGCCTCGACCAGGCCGTTCTGCTGTCCCGGCCGGCCGGTGGTCAGGAAACATCGCGCCCCGCCGCGCCCCGGGTCGTACTCCGGGTGACGCGCGAGATAGCGTTCGATAGCGTCGGCGGTCGCGCCCGGCTGGTGGATCAGCGGCGTGCCGGGGGGCAGCGCCGCGCGGAAGAGATCGGCGATGATCTCGTAGTGCGTGCAGCCTAGGACAGCGCGGTCGGGCGGGCGGCCGATGCGGAGGCTGAGCGCCCTCACATGCACCTCGACGACGCCCGCGAGCTCGGCGGTCGAAGCGCCGCCCTCGATCATGCGCGCGAGCTCCGGACAGCCCTCCGAGAAGACGGCGACGTCCGGCTTTCGCTTGTCGATCTCGATCTCATAGACGCGGCTCGCCGTCGTGGCAGGGGTCGAGAAGATACCCAGCACGTCCAGCTTTTCGGCCTTCTCGCCGTCGTGAGGACGGGACTCGTGCGTCCACGGCAGGCCGGTCGCCGCCTCGATGGTGGGCACGATCAGGCCCAGCACATTCACCGGCCGACCCAGCTCTTTCCGATAGCCGGGCAGCCAGGTCTGCTGCAGGCGGCGAAGGGCGATGGAGGCGGCGGTGTTGCAGGCCAGGATGACGAGATCGCAGCCCTCGTCGAACAGGCGTTCGCAACCGGCCCGGGTCAGCGCCACGATCTCTTCGCCCGGCCGTCCGCCGTAGGGCATGTTGGCCTGGTCGGCCAGGAACACGAAATCGGCCGTCTTCAGCCTGTCGACCAGCGCGTGGTGGACCGTAAGACCCCCAACGCCCGAATCGAACACCCCGATCGCCATGGTCTGCGCTTTAGCGTCAGCCCTCGGCGGCGTCCACGGCGGTCAGGACCGGCGCCCGCTCGGCGAGGCGCTGGATGCGCGCCTGCCAGAGGTAGAGCCCAGGCGCGGCCAGGAGCTCGAGCGCAAGGGCTGCGGCAGCGGCCGGGCCAGGCGGTCCGGCGATCAGCATGCCAAGCGCGCGGGCGAAGCCGCCCGCCACGACGATCACGGTCAGCAGCCCGAACCGCGCCCCTGCCCGTTCGATGTCGGGCACGGTGGTCCAATAGGCCACGCCGATCGCGACCAGCGCGCCGGAAAGGGCGCGATACTGGCTGTCGAGCCCGCTTGGCGCCTGCTCGCCCAGCCCGGCGGCGCCCCAGAATACGCCAGCGATGCCAGCGCCGACGGCCGCCAGAGCGGCGAGCGCGACGCAGGCCTGCAGCAACCGTCTTTCCATTCGGCCGTCCCGCTTCGATTGACCGCGTAACCACAGGGGCGTATCAGCCCGCGGCTTACGCGCAACCGCGTTCTTGTCAGCCTCCACCGCCACGACCCCCTACATCGTTGGGGACGAGGGCGGCGAGGCCCCCCGTCGACGCAATCGTCCACGGGGGCGATCGCTGTTTGCGCCGAGGCTTGGGCGTTGAGGCAAGGTTTGGATGTTTGAAGCGCTAAGCGAGCGGCTGACGGGGGTCTTCGACCGGCTGGGCGGGCGCGGGCTGCTTTCCGAGAAGGACATCGACGAGGCGCTGCGCGAGGTGCGCGTGGCCCTGCTCGAGGCCGACGTCGCCCTGCCGGTGGCGCGCGATTTCGTGGCCAAGGCGCGGGAGCGGGCGACCGGCGAGGCGGTGATCCGCTCGGTCCGGCCCGCCGACCAGATCATCAAGATCGTCAACGACGGCCTGGTGGAGACGCTCGGCGGCGACGAGCCGGCGCCGCTCAATCTCGCCGCCACCCCACCGGTCGTGATCCTGGTCGCCGGCCTGCAGGGCTCGGGCAAGACCACGCTTTCGGCCAAGCTCGGTCTCCGCCTCAGAACCGCCGAGCGCAAGAAGGTGCTCATGGCCTCGCTGGACATCCGGCGTCCGGCGGCCATGGAGCAGCTGGCGCAACTGGGCGAGCGGGCCGAGGTCGAGACCCTGCCGATCGTGACCGGGCAGAGCGCCGCCGACATTGCGCGTCGCGCGCTTTCCGCCGCCAGGCTCGGCGGCTACGACGTGCTGATCCTCGACACCGCCGGCCGCACCACGCTGGACGAGGCGATGATGGCCGAGGCGGCCGAGATCGCCCGCATCAGCAATCCCGCCGAGACGCTGCTCGTCGCCGACAGCCTGACCGGCCAGGACGCCGTGCGCACGGCCAAGGCCTTCCACGAGCGGCTGCCGCTGACCGGGCTGGTGCTGACCCGCGTCGACGGCGACGGCCGCGGCGGCGCGGCGCTCTCCATGCGCGCCGTCACCGGCCTGCCGATCAAGTTCCTCTCCACCGGCGAGAAGATCGACGCTCTGGACGCCTTCGACGCCCGCCGCATCGCCGGCCGCATCCTGGGCCAGGGCGACGTGGTGGCGCTGGTCGAGAAGGCCGCCGCCGAGGTCGACCAGGCCGACGCCGAGCGCATGGCCAAGAAGCTGGCCAAGGGCCAGTTCGACCTCGACGACCTCGCCGAACAGCTTCGCCAGATGCGCCGCATGGGTGGCATGGAAGGGCTGATGAGCCTGCTGCCCGGCGTGCAGAAGGTGAAGAAGCAGATCTCCGAGGCCGGCATCGACGACCGCATGATCAAACGCCAGGAGGCGATCATCGGCTCGATGACCAAGCTCGAGCGGCGCAAGCCCGACGTGCTCAACGCCTCGCGCAAGCGCCGCGTGGCGTCGGGCGCCGGTGTCGAGGTGCAGGAGATCAACCGTCTGCTCAAGCAGCACCGACAGATGTCGGACGTGGTCAAGGCGATGAGCCGGAACGGCGGCAAGGGCTTCGCCCGCATGGCCGGCGCGCTCGCCGGCATGGGCGGCGGCGACATGGAACGGCTGCGCGCCATGGGCGCCGGCAAGCTTCCGCCGCCGGGCGGCGGCCTCCCAGGCCTGGGGGGCTCACCGGCGAGCCCGCCCGGGATGCCGGGCCTCGGCGGCGGCTTCCCGTTCAAGAAACCCTGAAATTCAGAACCCCAGAGGACTCTCGTATGATCAAGATCAGGCTCACCCGCGGCGGCGCCAAGAAGCGGCCCTACTATTCGATCGTCGTGGCCGACAGCCATTCGCCGCGCGACGGCCGCTTCATCGAGAAGGTCGGGACCTTCAACCCGCTCTTGAAGAAGGACGACCCGCAGCGCGTGACGCTGAAGGTCGAGCGGCTGAAGGACTGGATGGGCCGCGGCGCCCAGCCGACCGATCGTGTCGCCCGCTTCATGGCCGCCGAAGGCCTGGTGAAGTGGGAGCACGGCAACAATCCGACGAAGGGCTTGCCGCACAAGAAGACCCAAGAGCGCGCCGCCGAGCAGGCCGCCGCCGCAGCCGCGCCGCCCCCGGCGCCCGCGGCGGAAGAGACGGTCGAAGCCGCCCCTGAGGAAGCCGTCCCCGAGGCGGCCGCCGTCGAGGAGGCCGTCGTCGAGGCGGAAGCGGCCCCCGAGCCGGCCGAGGTCGTGGAGGCGGCGGTCGACGCCGAGGCCGAAGCCGAAGCGCCGTCGGCGTCCAGCGAAGAAGAAACCCCCGCCGCCGAGGCCGTCGAGGAAGAGGCCGGCGAGGCCGCCGAAGAGCCGTCGGTCGAGACGCCCGAGGAGTAGCGAGCGATTCCCGCGCCCGCGCTCATCCTCGCCGGCCGCGTGGCCGGCGCGTTCGGGGTGAAGGGCGAGGTCAGGATCGCCGCTTTCACCGCCGATCCGATGGCGCTGGTCCGCTATCGGGAGCTCAAGCGCGCGGACGGCGCGCCGGCGCTGACGCTGATGGCCGGCCGGCCCGCCAAAGGCGGCCTGGTCGCGCGGGCGAAGGAAGCGGACACCCGCGAACAAGCCGAGGCCCTGCGGGGTCTCGAGCTCTACATCCCGCGCGAAGCCCTGCCGGCGGCGGCGGAGGATGAGTTCTATCTCGTCGACCTGATCGGGCTTTCCGCCCGCGACCGGTTCGGGGCGGTGATCGGCTCCGTCAAATCAGTCGAGAACTTCGGCGCCGGCGATCTCTTGGAGATCGCGCCGGAGGACGGCGGCGCGAGTTGGTGGCTGCCGTTCACGAAGGAGGCCGTGCCAGAGGTCAGAGTCGGCGAAGGCTGGCTCGTGGTCGCGCCGCCCACAGAGACCGAGATCTAGTCTCCCAGCTCCGCGGAGCGGAGCCGTCGCTGGGGCGGCTGACGCCGCTCGAGAGCTCCGATCGCGGCTATGCCGGCTTGCGCAGGCGGAACAGGCCCTCCTGGGCGACCGAGGCGACCAGAACGCCGCTCTGGCTGAAAACCTCGCCGCGGATGAAGCCGCGGGCGCCAGAGGCGCTCGGGCTCTCCTGGGCGTACAGGTGCCAATCGTTGAAGTTCAGCGGCCGGTGGAACCAGATGGCGTGGTCGAGGCTGGCCGACTGCATCCCGCCGGTCTGCCAGGTCACTGCATGCGGGCGCATCGCCGTCTCCATCAGCGACATGTCGGAGGCGTAGGCCAGAATCGCCTGCTGCAGGTGCTGGTCGGGCCCGATTTCGGCTCGCGCGCGCATCCAGACATTGCTGACCGGCGCTGACTTCACCTCGACTCGCCTGGGATCGACCGGGCGCTGCTCGATCGGCCTCGGCCGCCCCATCATCCGCCGCGCCATCTCCGGGATGTCCGGCATCTTCTCCAGCATGGCTTTGAACTGCTCGGAGGAGTCAGCCAGGTCGTCCGGCGGCGGGACGTCGGGCATGGGCGTCTGATGCTCGAAGCCCTCCTCGTGAATCTGGAACGAGGCGGCGAGGTTGAAGATCTGCTGGCCGTGCTGGATGGCTGTGACCCGGCGGGTGGTGAAGCTCGCGCCGTCGCGGGCGCGGTCGACGTCGTAGAGGATCGGGATCGACGGGTCGCCCGGCCGGATGAAGTAGCAGTGCAAGGAGTGGCAGGTGCGATCCTCGACCGTCTCGTAGGCCGCCATCAGCGCCTGGGCGATCACGTGGCCGCCGAAGATGCGCGGACCGTCGTGGCCGGAGGTCATCCCGCGGAAGAGGTTCACCTCGATGGGCTCGAGCGCCAGCGTCTCGGTGAGGTCCTCGACCTCGGCCTCGATTTGGGTGTCGGTCATGGGCGGCGAACCTAGCCCGCTTTGTGCGGCGCAAAAAGTCGCGCTGCCTTGCCTGTTCGCTTAAGAAGCCGCCGCATGCCCTTCACCGCGACCGTGCTGACCATGTGCCCCGAGGCCTTTCCCGGCCCGCTCGGGGTTTCGCTGATTGGCTCGGCCTGGCGCGAGCGGGGCCTCTGGGCGCTGGAAACGGTGGACATCAAAGCCTTTTCCAAAGATAAGCGCGGCTTCCTGGACGACACCCCCGCCGGCGGCGGGCCCGGACAGGTAATGCGGGCGGAGGTCGTGGCCCGGGCGCTGGACAGCCTCGAGCCCGCCGCACGGCCGCTTCTGTACATGAGCGCCAGGGGCCGGCCCCTGACCCAGGCGCGGGTTGCCGAGTGGTCGAAGGGCGCCGGGCTGATCGTGCTCTGCGGGCGCTTCGAGGGGGTGGACCAGCGGGTGATCGACGCGCGCGGGTTCGAGGAGGTCACGGTGGGCGATGCGGTCCTCGCTGGCGGCGAGGCGGCGGCCCTGGTCGTGATCGAGGCGTGCGTGAGGCTCCTACCGGGCGTGCTTGGGGAACCGGGCAGCCTGGCGGAGGAGAGTTTTGAAGACGGGCTTTTGGAGCATCCGCAATACACCCGGCCGCGGACGTTCGAAGGGCGCGACATTCCGGAGGTTCTGCTCTCCGGCCACCACGAGAAGGTGGCCCTATGGCGCAGGACGCTGCGGGAAGAGACCACGCGGGAGCGGCGGCCCGATCTCTGGGCGGCCTACCTCGCCAAGCAACAGGCAAAGGGCGAGTAAAGCCCGGCATCAGGAGATTTGACGCTATGACCACGATCGACGATCTCGAGAAGGAAGAGGCCGCGCGCATTCTCGCCGGCCGCAAGATTCCGGCCTTCCAGCCCGGCGACACGGTGCGGGTGAACGTCCGCATCAAGGAGGGCGAGCGCGAGCGGGTCCAGGCCTACGAAGGCGTCTGCATCGGCCGCTCCGGCACGGGCCTGAAGGAAAGCTTCACGGTGCGCAAGATCTCCTTCGGTGAGGGCGTGGAGCGGGTGTTTCCGGTGCTGTCGCCGATGATCGAGTCGATCGAGGTCAAGCGCCGCGGCGCGGTCAGACGCGCCAAACTTTATTACCTCCGCGACCGGCGCGGGAAGTCGGCCCGCATCGCCGAACGCGCCGGGATGGGCCGCGGCGAGGCGGAAGAGGCCGAAGCCGGCGAAGACTAGAGCCACTCCTTAGGCTCGTGAGGCCGCCACGTAGGCCTTGAGGCCCTCGGCCAGCGCGTCGAACATCAGGCGCATGCGCAGGTTGGCGCGCAGGTCCTCGTGCATGGCCACCCAGCACTCGAGATCGAAGCGAAAGCTGTCGACGAGCACCGGGACCAGGTTGGGGTCTCGCCTTGCGATCCCGTACTGGCAGGCGCCGACGCCGAAACCGGCGCGAAGCGCGGCCATCTGGGCGACGTCGCTGTCCGAGCGCAGCGCGAACATCTCGCGGTCGAGGCGGATATCCAGGGCCCTGAGGGCGCTCAGCATCTCGAGGTTGCGGTCGAAGCCGATCGCCGAGACGCCGGCCTGACCCAGCGACGCGGGCGCGCCGTGGCGCTCGAGGTAGCGGCGGTGCGCGAAGAGGCCGACGGGAACGGCGCCGATGCGGCGGGCGGTAAGCGCCGCTTGCGTCGGCCGCGCCATCCGGACGGCGATGTCGGCGTCACGGCGCAGCAAGTCCTCCTGGCGGTCCGATAGCACGAGCTCGATGGCGATCTCCGGGTGGTCCTCGTGGAAGCGCGCCAGGATCTCCGGCAGCACCTCGGTGCCCATAACCTGACTGGTGGTGACGCGCACGACGCCGCGCGCTTCGTCCGCGGCGCCCGAGGCTGTCCTTAAGAGGGCTTCGGCGGCCGCCGCCATCGCTTCCGCGTGCGGGCGAAGCGCCAGCGACGCATCGGTGGGCCTAAGCCCGCTCGGCGAGCGGGTGAAGAGGGCCTGGCCACCCAGCGCGCGCTCCAGGGCCTCGATCTGCCGGCCGAGGGTGGGCTGGGTCAGGCCCAGGCGGCGCGCCGCTCCCGACAGGCTGCCCGTGTCGAGCACGGCCAGGAAGGCGCGGTAGAGATCCCACTCCGGCGTGGCCATACGCCAGTGTATATCCACTCTTCGAACTGAGACAATTCCGTATACGAGCGGGCGGCCTCATGCTCCGGCTGAAGCTTGCAAGGAGCAACGTCATGTCCACCACCACCAGAACCGCTCTCGTCATCGGCGTCACCGGCTCGTTCGGCGGCCACGCCGCCCAGGCGCTGATCAAGCGCGGCTGGCGCATCCGCGCCCTGGCGCGCAATCCCGCAGCCGCCGAGCAGAAGGCCGGCCCCCGCACGCCCATCGAGTGGATCAAAGGCGACGCCATGAACGCCGCCGACGTCATCGCCGCCGCCGAAGGCGTGCAGGTGATCGTCCACGCCGCCAACCCGCCCGGCTACCGGAACTGGCGCGGCCTGGCGCTGCCGATGCTGCGCTCGACCATCGCGGCGGCCAAGCAGGTCGGCGCACGGATCGTGCTGCCGGGCAACGTCTACAACTTCGCGCCCGACGCCGGTCCGGCCATCGCCGAGGACGCTCCGCAGGCCCCCCAGACCCGCAAGGGCGCGATCCGCGTCGACATGGAGAACCGCCTGCGCATCGCCAGCGTCGAGGGCGCCAAGGTGCTGATCGTCCGCGCCGGCGACTACTTCGGTCCGGCGGCGCCAAACAGCGGTCTCGGCTGGCTGACGACGCGCCGCAAAGGCCGCCTGACCGGCGTTTACGCGCCCGGCCCGGCCGATGTCGGCCACGCCTGGGCCTATCTGCCCGACCTGGCCGAGACCACCGCCCGGCTGCTCGATCGCGAAGCAGAGCTCGCCGACTTCGAGGTGTTCCACTTCAAGGGTCAGTGGCTCGATCGCGCCGACGCGCTGGCGGCTTCGATCCGCCGTGTGACCGAGCGGCCGAAGCTGCCGATCCGGCCGTTCCCCTATAGGATGGTCATCGCCCTCTCGCCGTTCGTGGAGACGTTCCGCGAGCTTTTGGAAATGCGCTACCTGCAGCAGAAGCCGATCGGCCTCGACAACACAAAGCTCAAGGCCTTCCTGGGCGCCGAACCGCACACGCCGCTCGATGTGGCGATCGGCGCCACGCTGGAGGACATGGGCTGCCTGGCCGAGCCGCGCGCCCCGCGCGCGCTCGTTCCCGCCCGCGCCTGACGGCGGTTTTCGTGAACATTCCGGCGCCCCTGGACTTGCCCGGGGGCGCCGCCCTACATGCCGGCGATGGCCGGCAGGACCCTCTACGACAAGATCTGGGATGCCCATCTGGTCGCCGAAGAGGCGAACGGCGAGGCGATCCTCTACGTCGACCTGCACCTGATCCACGAGGTCACCAGCCCGCAGGCGTTCGCCGGCTTGAAGACCGCCCATCGCCGCGTGCGCCGGCCCGAACTCACGCTGGCCGTCGCCGACCACAACACTCCGACCGAGGGTCAGGCCAAGGGCATCGACGCGGTCGCCGACGATGAGGCGCGGCTGCAGCTGAAGACGCTGGCCAGGAACGTCGCCGAGGCCGGGATCGAGTTCTTCCCGATGGCCGACCCCAGGAACGGCATCGTGCACGTGGTCGGGCCGGAGCAGGGCCGCACCCAGCCCGGCATGGTCATCGTCTGCGGCGA
>Ga0209415_10002370_pt1 | contig 35275 bp, 38 predicted proteins | sample PeaSoiSIISIP2007_FD_187696 | JGI IMG/M metagenome (GOLD analysis project Ga0209415, IMG submission 187696) | Peat soil microbial communities from Weissenstadt, Germany - SII-SIP-2007 (SPAdes) (version 2) | ecosystem: Environmental > Terrestrial > Soil > Wetlands > Peat | place: Germany... | reverse complement strand
CCGCTGGGTCCAGGTTCCCATGCGGAGAGGGAGAGCACATCCCGGTTAATAACCTACTTACGCAGGAGTCAGTAACTAGTCGGAAACGGTTCGGATATCTGTACCGGACCCCGAGAGGACGCCGTGATCGACCACTCCAGGATGAAGCTCGGCAAGACTCCCGCAGCCCACGATCCGCGCACCCTGCAGCTCGCGAACTACCTCCAGCCGACCGTGCTGGCACAGCCCCCGGCGCAGGCCAACTGGTCGACCAAGGTCGCCTCCTGGCCGATGATGATGAACAACACCATCGGAGATTGCACCATCGCGGCAGCCGGCCACTGCATCGAGGAGTGGACGACGGACGTCGGCGACCCGGTGATCGTTCCGGACGCGACGATCGTTGCCGTCTACTCGGCCGTCTCGGGATACGACCCGAAGACCGGTCAGCACGATGTGGGCGCGAACGAGCTCAAGGTGTTGAACTACTGGAGGCAGCAGGGGGTTGGCGGCCACACGATACGCGCGTACGCGGCGTTGGAGCCCGGCAACTTGGACCATGTGCGTGACGCCGTGTTCATCTTCGGCAACTGCTACATCGGGCTCGCCCTCCCGCTTTCCGCCCAGACGCAAGCGATCTGGTCCGTTCCGCCCGGCGGTCCGGCCGGCCAAGGCGCTCCGGGATCGTGGGGCGGGCACGCTGTCCCGGTCGTGGCCTACGACCCACAGGGGTTGACCGTGGTCACGTGGGGCGCCCTGAAACGGATGACGTGGGGCTTCTGGTCTGCGTACTGCGATGAGGCGTACGCGCTTCTTTCGGATGATTTTCTCACGTCGGACAAGACGCCGGCCGGCATCGACCTGGCCTCGCTCGAACAGGATCTAAGGGCCGTCACAGGTTAGGGGAATCGCGCGGTAGGGCGGAGGGAGGGCCTACCGTTGAGGGGCCCCGCAGGCCGGGCAGGTCGAATCGGTGACGTTCATGAGATTCCCACAGTAACCGCAGCGCACCCGTACGACCTCGCGAACGATCACGGTAGTTCCTGGAGGTGAGGGCGGAACTCGTGGCCGGTGGAGCTCCTCCTGCGCGCGGGCCCTCCGGGTCTCCCACTCGGCCCGACCGGCAGCGCGTGCTTCCTCGATCTCTCGGCAGACCGCGCGCGCGTCGCCGACGAGGAACCGGGCCGGTCCGGCGACGTCCTCGTTCACGTCCGCCAACTGGACGAACCTCCCCCCGACTACCTGAGGGGCCGAGAGGCTGTAGAAGAAGAACGTGGGGCCGGTCTGCCATTCGGACTTTGCGAACAGCTCGGCCTTCCGCCAGACCCGAACGCAGCGCAGGTTCGTCATGACGAGGAAGCCGAACCCCGTGCGCCAGCATCTTGCGATCCACTCCCCCTGCAGGAGCTCGAGCTCTCGCAGAGCCCCCGGCTCGATCTGGTCGGGAGTGGTGGCAGTATCCGGCGGGGGAGGGTCGGACTCCCGAGTCTGCATTGGACGCCTCCCCCACGCCGTCCGGGTTCAAAGTCTCCTCGGTACGATCGGGGCCGCGCAGTCAGCCGCCCGCCAGGAACCCCACTTCTCCTCCTAGCGGAGAGATCTTCACGGTGAGTCCTACGGTGAAGTTGTCCGCGAGGTCCCGGTAGGGTCGAGCCCTCGGCCGGGGCGCGCTGCCGTCGGGCCACTGCCACCGGTTCAGCGAGGAGAGGCCGGGAACGGACGCTCGGGACTCGGTGTCGGCCCCGGTTTGCCGAACGCCTCGATAAGGCCGACGGCCGAGGGGAGATGGGGCGGCCGCCGGTACTGTGACGGCGGTTGCCCTCCGATTCGCACCACCTTCTCGGCCACGGTGGCGCAGTATCCGCACTCCTCGCAGGTGCGATGCTCACAGTCGGTGGCGGCGATGCGGCGAAGGAAGCCGGCAGGGAACGCGTCGTTGTCGATCACGACGTCCGCGTACCCGGCGAACGCTTCCCGAAGGGGCTCCACGATTTCCGGCAAAACGCCCCGTCGGGAGAGGGTCGCGAGAGCGTTGGAGGGACCCTTGATTTGGACAAAGCTGAGGATGTCGAGCAGGTTTCCGTGGTACTCCCTGTCGGTATAGGCCTTGGCAGCGTGCGCCAACCATTCCGTAGAACGATTCCGTCCCGAGATCTTGAACCGGTCGACTCCGGCCTCCTCGTAGGCGGAAAGGTCCTCGGGCCGGACCCATATTGACGAGATCAGCTTCACAGGGTCCTGGACGACCTGGAGGCCGCACTCGAGGATCGGGAACTCGAACCAGAGACGATCTCCGTCGGGCTGCGAGCACAGCGAACTTGTGTTCAGATGGTGCGCTCGGTAGGGGCACTCCCGGATGCAGGTCTGGTTGGTCAGCACCTCGACCCGGGCGCCGGCACGAACGAGACCGCGGATCAACGCAAAGTCGCGATTCCCCTCCTCGAGGATCACGGTGTCGGCCCCGAGGCGGAGGAAATACTCCGCCTGGCTCACCGAGCGGATGCGCGCGAAGGAGGAGACCGAGATGGGGATCTCCGGATGGGCGGCATGGACCGCCTCCACGAGAGCCGGGAGCGCGATCACGAACCCGTCCACGCCCAGGTCCACGAGGTCCCCGACCTCCCGAAGGAACGCCTCGAGGTATCCCGTGCCGTACTCCTTGAGGCCAAGGTCGTTGCTGTTCAGGGTAGCGAAGAACTCGCGCCCGCGACGATGGATCAACGCGAGATGCCGCCGGAAAGCGGTCCGGTCCAGGTCCGGAAGGATGTAGGGCGGACGCCCCGCGCCCGTGAGGGAGACCGGGAAGCCGCCGAAGAACGTGCTGACCGGAAGCTCCGAGACGCGGTCCGGGAGGGCGTCGTCAAAGTTCGTTGCCAGCACAAGCTCCATCGGCGTTCGGAAGGCGCGGAGGACGTCACTCCTACCCCGCACTGGTGCGGTAGAAGGGCCTTCTCGCGGATTTCCCTGCGACCGCCAACATGCCTTCGGACCCCTCCGATGCTGACCTTCTCGCCCGTATCCGCCAGGAGATCGAGAGTGTGGACCGATCGATCGTGCTCCTCCTTGCCGCACGCCTCGACGCGGCCCGGCGTGCGATCCGCGTCCGCGCGCGCGTCCAGAACCGGCTGACGGACACGGAGCAGGAGCGGAGGATCTTCCAGAGGACCCAGGACTGGGCCGAGGAGCTCCGACTCCCTCCGAAGTTGGTGGAGAGCCTTTTCCGTTCCCTAATCGAGGAGGGCAAAGCGCGCTACCTGAGCGAGGAGGCCCTTCCGGACTCACCGGTGGTCACGGTGCTACTGAGCCGACCCCGGGTCCCGGCGGTCCGTCGCTACGGGGAAGCGAGTCCTGAACTCGGCCCCGTATCGACCGCCCGCTAGCTTCGAGGTCGCTCGCCGCAGGACCTCGAGGGTCGCGGAGCGACCGCTTCCCAGAGCCCGGGCGACATCGCCCAGCGCAGCCCGGCGAGGGTAGTCAAAGTAGCCCAGGTCGTAGGCGATCCGGAGCGCCCGGTCCTGGCGATGGGTCAGGCTCGTCTTGCTCCGGTACGGTTCCACTCGAGAGATCGCCCACGAAGCGTGGTTCCTGATCGACAGCTCTCGCAGGAGCGCGTTCGCCCGGTTTCCGCGGGGAAGGATCACCCTCCACGGTTCCGCCTCTCCCGCGGGGAGCAGGGGACAGCTCACGCAGATTCCACCCGCCACATACGTCGCCGCGCAGATCGACGGGGCTGTCTCGCTGACTCGCAGCAGGGCGCTCCCGGGCCCCAGGCGGGCGACCGCAAGGTGCCCCCGCCGGTACCTCCGTCGGAGCGAACGAAGGAGCGGCTCGATACGATCGGGAGGAGATTCGATCTCCAGCCAGCGGATGAGTCGGGGTGGCCTCCCCTGCGTCAAGCGGCATGCGATCAGGCGTGACTCGACACCCTCCTTGAGGAAGAGCTCGGAGAGCAAGTGCCCTCTGGGCGGAGGACCGAATCGAAACTCGAGCAGCGGGGTCATCCGCGACTCCTGGTCGCTCCGACGACCCGGCGTTCTTAGCGGGGTCGAGCGAGACGGGGGGCGCTGCAAACGCATGGGTTGGCCGGCTTCACGAAGCAGGCAGTCTATGAACCCACCGTCAACGCGAGTGTATGGGAGCGGGCTCGAACGTCGGCGTCGACCTGCGTGCGTCGATGCGAGCCCCCGGAGCGGACACGCGGGGTAGTTGCCGAAGTGAACCCCGACAGGTCAATATTCCCCGTGTGCTGTTCCAGCCGTGGAGAGGTCCTCCCGACCGACTCCCGAACCGACCGATGGTGCCGAAGAGTCACGAGCTGACAACCACAGTCTGGGTGGAACTGCCGGCGGGGGAGGCGTTCCCCCTCGTGCTGACGGAGCTGCGCGACGGCCTCGCGCAGCTCGGGATAACGGTCGACTTTCGCCCGGGGGGCCTCGTAATGGACGGGGCTGCCGAGATAGGGTCCGTGACGGACTGGAAGGCGGGCGAACGGGTCGGCCTGGAGTGGCGTCCCGCGCCCTGGAAGGAGGGTGTGACCGTCGGGATCCGGCTTCGATTCGACCCCGTAGCGGGGGGGACGAGTATCTCCTGGGAGATCCGCGGCCTCGAACGCCTTCTCGACGATCCGGGCGCCGAACTCGTGGGGTGGGTGACCCAATCCGTTCTCGCCCCTTCGCTTAAGCCGCTGGCCCCCACCGCCTTCGGCGACTGGTTCACGGACCGGAAAGCTCGGAAACCATCGGGGCGCCAAGCCCGGGAGACGTACGGCGATCCGTCGTTCCATTGGCCAAACTTCCTGCTAATCCTCGACCGGATAGATCTGCAGGCAACGGACCGGCTGCTCGAAGTGGGCTGTGGGGGCGGCGCATTCCTCCGGCGGGCACTGGAGAGCGGTTGCACGGCAGTGGGAATCGACCACAGTCCGGAGATGGTCCGGGAATCTCGGGAAGCCAACCGGGAGACCGTGGCCGAGGGCCGTGCGGTGATACTCGAGGCCGAGGCTGACCAACTCCCGGACCTGAATTCGGAGTTCAGTTGCGCCGTGATGACAGGAGTCTTCGGATTCCTTCCCCATCCGGTCGCCGCGCTGAAGGAGATATACCGAGCGTTGCGGCCGAACGGGCGGATCGCCGTCTTTGCCGGCACGGACGTCCTCCGTGGAACGCCGGCGTGTCCGGAACCGATTGCGTCCCGCATGCATTTCTACGACGACCAACAGCTGTCGGCGATCGCCGAAGAGGCTGGGTTCGTTGACGTCCGCGTCGAACAGCCGTCGATGGACGGCTACGCCCAGAAGGCCGGACTCCCCGAGGACGTCGTGGCCTTCTTCCGCGGGATCGGCGGAGCCCAGCTTCTCCTGGCGAGGAAGCCGGGCTAGGCACGGACACCGTCAACGGGCGTTCTCGGCGCGAGCTCACGCAGTTTAAATCGGCGGGAAGCTTCGTGCGGTCCCCGAGGGAGTTGGCGAGGGAAATGAAGTGCGAAGGATGTGGAGCGGAACTCTCGGAAAGCGCCAAGGCCTGCCCGGCGTGCGGACGGCAGGTTGGGATGGGACAACGAGCGACCGGGGAATCCGTTAAGGTCGTCAAGGAGACCGGGGCCGCCGCCGAGAAGGTGGGAAAGAGCCTCTGGGGCGGGGTGAAATCCCTCGAGTCCAAGGCAAAGAAGGAGTTCAAGCACTCCGACGATTCCAAGAAGGAACCCTAGAGGCGGCCTCCCACCTCGGCTCCGCGAGAGGCCCGTCCGTGCCCAGACCCACGATCGCGCCGGCCTCTACGTGCAGCACGCAGGGACGGCGGAGCCGGCAGACTCCCACTAGACTGAAACCTCGGTCGACCCGTGGCAGAACGACCGCGGGTCCGTGAAGGACCGCCGACCCGGAACCTGGAGATTGTCGGGATGACGGAGGAGACAGAGGGATACGCGCAGGTCCTCGGCTTCCGCCTCTTCTACCGTTCCTTCGGCGAGACGAGGCGAGGCGTCGTGCTGGGCCTCCACGGGGGACCCGGCGCGACGCACGACTACCTGCGTCCGCTCTCAGACCTTGCCAAGGACGGCTACCGGGTGGTGCTCTTCGACCTCCTAGGCTGCGGGAGGTCCGACGTCCCGGAGGATCATTCGCTCTTCACGCTCGACCACAACGTCGAGGAGACGGAAGCCCTGCGAGCCACGCTGGGCCTGGGATCGGTCCATCTCATCGGTTCGAGCTACGGGGGGCTGCTGGCGCTGGCGTACGCGTTGCGGTACCAGGCCCACCTCCGATCCCTCATCACCGTCGGGGGACTGGCCAGTGTGCCGTTCGCGTCGCAGGAGATGCAGCGGCTCAAACGGACCTTGGCGCCCGAGGTCCTGATGACCCTTGACGACCACGAAGAACGGGGCGACCTCCAGTCACCGGCATACCTCCACGCCGTGGAGGCGTTCTACCGGCAGTTCCTCTGCCGACTCGATCCCTGGCCGCCCGAGATGACGCAGAGCCTCGCTATGGCGGCCAAACGCCCGGTCTACGCGTTGATGAACGGACCGAACGAGTTCACGATCACCGGCACGATCCGGGACATCGACCTCACCTCCCGTCTCGGGGCGATTCGGGTTCCTACCTTGGTTCTGGGCGGCCGGTACGACGAGGTGACGCCTAAGGTGGCGGAGCAGATCCGCCAAGGGATCCCCGGGGCTCGCCGTGTGGAGTTCGAGCAGAGCTCCCACGTGGCGTTCTGGGAGGAACGCGACCGCTTCCGGAGCGTCGTGGCAGATTTCCTCCGATCCGTGGACGGCCAGTAGCCCAGCGGCACGGGAGGGACCCGTCCCGAACGCAGTCTCGGAATCCGTTCGGGCTGGATCCCATCGCGGTTGAACCTCCGGCCCGGGTGCTACCACCCCGGCCTGGGCGGTGACCCGCTCGCGTTCGGAGGCGAGCGCGGGGTCTGCGTTCGACCCTTTTTTACCCAGTGCGCCTCTGCGGCGGCGTATGATCCTGCCCGGCCTCATCTCGCTCGCGTTCTACAGACGAAGCCCCAGCCGCCTCCAAATCGGACTAGGCCTGCTCGCGACGGTGGTTCTGTCGGCCTTGCTCGGCTACGTCTCCCCGGGGGGTCCGCTCGGCCAGTGGGGCTCAGTGGTAGTTGCAGTGATTGGCGGGGTGGTCCTGTACTTCGCGATCCTAGCCTACCTCGTATATCGCCTTCGTAGAAAACCTCTGGAACCTTCAGCCCAGACTCCTCCGGCATCGCCCCCTTGAGACGGAGCTGTGAGGGTCGCTGCCACCCGCGTAGAAGACGAGCAGTTCCGATCGCTGGAGGCGAGGACGAGCGGCGGGGCGGGGAGGCGTCCCCTTACGGCTCTTTCTCGATGCTCTTGATCTTGCGATCCGCCGCGGCCAAGGCGCGATCGTCGGCTTCTGCCTTGGCCTTGTCCGAAGCGCGACCGGTCTCGTCGGCCGTATTCTCATCGTCTTCCCACCGGACAGCGATCTCCGCCCGATTCTGATTCGCCGCCTCGAGACGCTTTGCCTTCTCGGACATCGCACGCTGCGAACCCTTTCCGGGGGGATAAGTCCAATCACCGCTCGCCCCGAGAGCTCCGGGTGCACAGCCCGTGGAACGGGTCCAAGGTGAGCCGGCGCCGGTGACAGCCCCTGAGCCCAGCCACAAGGGGCTGTGGAAGTCGAGGTCGATCGAGCCGAGCCCCGTGTGACGGCGGGACTCAGTCCTCCTGATCCCCCATGGCGGCGGTCTTAGGGATGAGGAGACACGAAATGACAGAACTGACAGAGCAACAGTCTCGACAGCTCATCGGCGTCGTGAACAGCCGAAACGTGGACACGGTCGTGGAGCAGTACGCTGAGGATGCGACGTTCCAGGTGCCCAGCATGGAAACCCCGATCCATGGAAAGAACGCGATCCGTGCATTCTACACGGGCCGGTTCACCGCGTTCCCGGACTGGACCATCGACGTCACCAAGGTCTTCGTCTCGGGAGACGAGACGGTCGTCGTGAACTCGATTCACGGGACCCAGACAGGCCCACTTGTCATGACGGACGGCAAGTCGATCGCCCCGACGAACCGAAAGTTCGTCCAGGACCAACTGACCCGCCTGGTCGTCAACGCCCACGGCAAGGTTCAGTCGCTCCGAGCGTACGGGAACCCGGCCGAGGTCAACCACCAGCTCGGGATCTCGCCCAGCGAGCCGATCGCCTAGACCCTTTGGGTCTCCGACCCGGCTACGATTCCTAACCGCTTCCCCGGCCCGCAGGGCCGGGTCCGCCAACCCCACGCCCACTAGTCTCTTGCAGAACGTGAGCCGAGGAGACCGGCCTACCGAACGGAAAGTTCGGGAGGGAGTGTCACCCTCGCGACCGCAGCCCAGGGTCGCTGAGGTGATCCGGGTTCTTCCCAGGGTGCGGTCGACCCAGTCACGCTTCCGCGACCTGGCCAGAACCGATCTTGACGACTCGTCCCTTCCGCTCTTCGAGACCGTAGGCGACGAACCCTGCGGGAATCTTCACGACGATGACCCCACCCCGGCGGATGCCGCGAGCGAGCGCCAGGCCGATGCTCCGCAAACCGAATCCTTCCCCCAGAAGTTGGCCAAAGAGCTCTTCCCGGCTGATCGGGCCGCCGGCCTTCAAGACGACCCGCATCCGGTTTCCGCAGAGAGGCCGCGGTGCGGGGAGGGTCGCAGGACTCGCCGTTCTGCTCTGGCCCGAGGAAGCTCCCATCACATTGCTCGTACACCGGATGTCTTCGCAGACCTTAATCAGGCCCTCAATTCAGGTTCAGTCGAATGTCGGACCCCTGCCTTCAGTACTTTCCCTTCGAAGGGCCGGTTGGCCCAACAGAATGCCACCCGATTCGGGACATCACAAAGGGCGACCCGAAAGGAGGCACCGGATCCGCGGCCCGGTCGGTGGGTCCCGTTGAACCGGGCCGTTCCTGGCTCTCAGGCGTGCCTGCGTGTCCTTGCCCCCGGGTTTGACATCAGGACCCACTTCGTTAGTGAAATCGAACTAAGGTCGGGGCGAAATACCCCGAGACCCCAATGACGATCATGGCGAAGAAGAGTCGAGGCGGGAGGATGAACGCGGCGAAGATCCGAGCCGCGAAGGGCAAGGGCGGAAAGGGTATGGTAAAGAACCGGCCAGCGGGCCGGCACATCATGCGGACCTGAGTACTAACCTCAGATCTCGAGTGGGTCGGCTCACCCAACCAGGGTCGACCCATGCCCAGCTGGCCGGGGACGGTCAGCGCTACCGGCGGCAGTGGTCGCCGGTAGTCGGGCTCGATTACCGGGTCGGCGGGTGACGAATCATTGGTTCAGTACCACACGCGAGTGTGGGTTCATCGTTGAGCGTCCTAACGCAGTCTTGCTCAAGATGTTTGTATGGCACCGACACCGGGGCCCTCGGCCGGTCGCGCCGGGAAAAGTTGAGTGGGGGATTCCGTCGCGGGACCCACACGCGGGGCGTTAGAGCTTCCTTCGGCCCCCGTGGGGGGACCAAGCCACGTCAGGTAGCCCGGTGCCAGACCGCATAGCTAGGGGCCGCCCACGTCCTCCCGCACGATATACGTTAGCACGATCTGATTCCCGGCGGCGGATCGTCAGGGGAGGCGCGGGGCCAGTCCCCCCTCCGATTGAATTACCCGGGTCGATTGGGCCGTTCGCCTTGAAAGAAAAGAAGACGCCGAGCGTCGCCCCGGACTGGGCCGGGTACTATCGCTGGACCTTGGGTCGTCCCCCGCGAGAGCTGCTCCTTCGTGCGCTGGACCACGTGAACTGGGAGAAGAAGTCTTGGCGGGGAAGGACGGCCATCGACCTTGGCTGCGGCGCCGGCAACGACACGCTGGAGCTGCTGCGACGCGGCTGGCGCGTCCTGGCGATCGATCAACAGCCCGTCGCGTTGAAGGTTCTCTCCCGCCGCGTACCTTCTCGTCAACGACGTCTCCTCATGCTCCAGGCAGCCCCGATGGAGGGCCTTTCTCTTCCCGCGGCGGATCTGATCTATGCGAGCTTCTCGATCCCCTTCTGCGCTCCGGACCACTTCCACGCCCTCTGGGCGACCATTCAACGCGCCCTGGTTCCGGGGGGGCATTTCGCCGGACAGTTGTTCGGCAACCGCGACGAGTGGTTCGGCAAGCGACCCTTGAGCTTTCACTCGATCCGGCAGGTCCGCGCGCTGACCCGTGGCTATCAGGTCGAGCTTCTCCGGGAAACCGAGGAAGAGGGGCGATCGTTCGAAGGGCCGAAGCATTGGCACTACTTCGAGCTCGTTCTCGAGAAACCCGTTGCGCCCTAACGCGGTTTGGCCTCTGACGATCCCCGGTGCAAGGCGACGCCGTCCGAGGGAGAACGGCGGACCACATCGGGGCGGGGGGAATGGGTTGGCAGGCTCGTGGGTCCGTTACGGCCCTACTCGAACGGCCCGTCCTCCGTGAGCTCGAGCCCTTCGAGCTCCTCGTAGATCGGATATGTCGGCGTCCACTGAGTGGCATGGACCTGAGCCCGCAACTCTTCCGGCGGTGTTTGGAGGGCGTGACCGGTCCGCTGAGCTTCGAGCCCGACGGCCATGGCGATCTCTACCGCCAGGGACCGTAGCTGCGAGACGGGCGGGAGGAGCCGAGCGGATGGGTCCTTCTTGGCCGGGGAATGACTGGCGAGCGCCCGTGCCGCGGTGAGGATCATCCCTTCGGTGACGCGGTGAGCGCCGCTCGCCACGACCCCGAGTCCGAGTGCGGGGAAGATGTAGACGTTGTTGCACTGGGCGATCGCGATCGACCGACCCTCGAACTCGACGTTCGGAAACGGCGAACCGGTGGCGATCACGGCCCGGCCCTGGGTCCATTGGATGAGGTCCTCCGGTACCGCCTCGCTCTTCGTCGTAGGGTTGGACAGGGGCAGGATGATGGGCCGCTCGACCGCGCCCGCCATCTCCCTAACGATCGGCTCGTTGAAGGCGCTCGCGACCGTGGAGAGACCGATGAGGACGGTCGGATGGACCTCTCGGACCACTTCGGCCAGACTGACCCGCCGGGGGTCGGTCCACGCCCAGGAGGCGACCTCATTCCACGGCTTCGCGTAGGGTCTCTGCTGCGGCTTGAGCTCGGGCCGGTCCGAATGGACCAAGCCGCCGCGGTTGACCAGCCAGAAGCGCCGGCAGGCCTCATCGTCCGGCAACCCATCCTGGACCATCGCGGCCCGGATAGTGTCGGCCACACCCACGCCCGCCGATCCGGCACCGAAGATCACGACGCGTTGGTCCCGCAGCCCGGTGCGAGTGACGAACAGGGCCGACAGGATAGCGCCGAGGGTCACGGCGCCCGTCCCCTGGATATCGTCGTTGAAACAGAGCACCCGGTCGCTGTACTTCTCCACGATCGGTCGCGCGTGGTCCGCGCCAAAATCCTCCCACTGGAGGAACGTCTTGGGGAGCGCCGCGTGGACCGCCGTTACGAACCGGTCGATGAACTCGTCGTAGTCAGCACCCGTGATCCGCTCGTGGCGCCATCCTAGGTACTCGGGATCCCGGAGACGATCGAGGTTGTTCGTCCCGACGTCGAGCACGATGGGCAACGTTCGTTCCGGGCGAATGCCGCCGATCAGCGTGTAGAGCGAGAGCTTGCCGATAGGGATTCCCAGGCCGCCGACCCCTTGATCGCCGATGCCGAGGATGCGCTCGCCGTCGGTGACGACGATCACATCGACCTCGCGGTTCGGCCGATGCTCGAGCAGCGACGGGATCGAGTCCCGGAGCGGATACGGCACGAAAAGACCCCTCGGACGCCGGTAGATGTGGCTGAACTCCTGGCAGCCCTGAGCGACGACGGGGGTGTAGACCACCGGCATCATCTCCTCCATGTGGTCGAGAAGAAGGCGGTAGAACAGCACCTCGTTGGTGTCCTGGAGCGCCCTGAGGTAGATGTGCCGCTCGAGGTCCTCGGTCTTCCGTCGGAACGCCTCGTAGGCCCGGACCACCTGCTGGTCGAGTGTCTCGATCTGCGGGGGCAGGAGACCGTGCAGCCGGAGCGCGGTCCGCTCGACGTTCGTGAACGCCGTGGCCTTGTTGAGCAGCGGGGTCTCGAGGAGGTCCATCCCGCGCAGTTGAGGGAGAGGGGCCGGCTGTCCGGACTCTAGGCGGTGAAACGTATCTGTGGGCCGTGACCGTACGGCTTCCATGCGAATCGCTAGCATGCAGTTTGCAGATGTAGCCGCGGTCAACGCGGATTGACGTGCGGCCGGCACCGCGAACCGGGAGCATCGGGTTACGCTCGATCGGGGCCGTCCTTCGACCGCGAACTCGGGGGTCAGCCTAAGACCTGGAGGCGGCTCAGGGGAGATATGGAGTTCGACACGTTCACGGTGGTTCTGCTCGAGGCCCGGCCCGACGCGCCGGCGCTCGACGAGAAGAAGGCCGACGCCCTACAGGACGCTCACATGGAGTACCTGGCTTCGCTCCACGAGGCGGGTTCCCTCCAGGCCGCGGGGCCCTTCGTGTCTCCACCGGGAAGCTCGATCCGCGGGCTGATCGTCCATCGTCTTCCACCGGAGGAAGTTCGCGCGCTGCTCGCGAAGGACCCTGCCGTCCGCGCTGGGAAGCTGGCGGCTCGGATCTTCACGTGGATGGTTCCAAAGGGGGCCGTCTCGTTCTCCCCGACTCGGTTTCCCCATTCGCAAGCCGAGGTCTGACGGTCCCCTGGTTCGGGTCCTTCGCGCCCCGAGGCCGTCCGGGACCCTCGAGGCTATCAATTCACCGAAGTGCCAGCGCTCTTCGGGTCGCGGGAAGCGTCATTATTCGCGCGGCTTACGGTAGTGCATGAAACTCAAGAAGCTGGGACGGACCGGTACTCTGGTTAGCGAGCTCTGCCTGGGAACCATGACCTTTGGCTGGCAGGCGGACGAAGAGACAAGCCACAGTATGCTTGACCGTTACGTCGAGGCGGGGGGAAACTTCCTCGACACCTCGAATGTTTACACGTCGGGCAAGTCCGAGGAAATCATCGGCAAGTGGCTCTCCCGCCACGACCGGGAAGATGTCGTCGTCGCCACCAAGGCCCGGTTCCGGACGGCCGACGGAGCGAACAGAGTAGGGTTATCCCGAAAGCACCTCCACCACGCGGTCACTGACAGCCTCCGCCGACTGCAGACGGACTACATCGACCTCCTGCAGGTCCACGCATGGGATCCGCTCACGCCTCTGGAAGAGACGTTCGGCACCCTGAACACTCTGGTCGAGAAAGGCCTCGTGCGGTATGTGGGTGTCAGCAATTACCGAGGTTGGCAATTCGAGAAGGCCCTTCAGCTATGTCGCACAAGAGGCTGGCACGAGCCGGTCAGCCTGCAGCCCCAGTACAGCCTGTACGCACGGGCCACTGAGTTCGAGCTCATGCCGATGTGCATCGCCGAGAGCATCGCCGTGCTTCCCTGGAGCCCCCTGGCGAGCGGGGTCCTCTCGGGGAAGTACAAGAACGGAGTTCGGAACGCTCCCAGCGGAACCCGCATCGCGGACTCCAAGGATGTGGAGTTCTACGCGGGCCGGTTCGAGAACGACCGAACGAACCGGATCGTCCGGGCGGTCGAGGCGGTCGCACAAGAATCCGGGAAGACCATGTCTCAGGTCGCCTTGAACTGGCTCCTGTTCCGTCCGGGCGTCACCGCACCCATCATCGGCGCCCGGAACATGGATCAGCTCGCGGAGAACCTGGCGTCGACCGGCTGGTCGCTCACGAAGGACCAGGCCGTGGCGCTAACCGCCGCCGGCGAACCGGACGTCACCTACCCCTACGATAAGCGGGCCGAGGAACAGCAGAGGGCGGGGAGAGAGCTCGAGTAGGGCCTCGATGACGGCCGACGCCGAACACAAGGCGCGCTACCAGCTCGGTCGGGTTCTTCTTCTTCTCGGAGCCCTCGGCCTTACGGTCCTAGTATTCGTGCTAACCCTCGCTCTTGGGCGGGGCCGATGGGGACTCCCCAACGTTGAGCTCTTCGTCGCGATCGCGATCGGCGCGTTGGTCATCATCCTCGCGCGAATTTTCCTGGCCGTACGATTGAGAGCCCACGGTGGGAACCTAAGCTAGCACGGCTACGTTCAATTCTGATTGAGCCTACCCGGAGTTCGGGGTCGATTCGATCACTATTGAGCCCGGGGAAGGTCGGCTCAATGGGCGTTGGGCGGACGGGGCGACTTGTTTGATAAATTGTGTCTTAGAGACTGGATCGCGCGATGCTATTCAACGACTGAATCCTAGGATCGAGTTGGACTATGATTGGAGCGGTGTTGCCACCCTCACCACACACAAGGGGACCGTCCCCCGCCAGGCCCGCAGTTTTCGGGAAGGTTCGACACGCGCTGGAGGCCCTGGGGTCGAAGGGCAATGCCGTCCTAGAGACAACCGCGGGGTTGCTACTCCTGTTCGCGGGGCTCGTCCCGCTGACCTTGGGACCGGGGATTACTTTGGGTGTGGAGTTCTCGATAGATCTTCCGGCGATGGCCATCGTGTTCGTCGGAGCCCTCGTACTGGTCCATGCGGCGTATAGTGTGCTCCGGGTGATCCTCCGCTCGGACAAGTATGAGGAGGACATTGGAACTCGCGTTCCCAACTCCGCCTGGGCCAGGCCGACAGCTGTCGGAACGGGCGCAGCAGTGTTCGTTGCGATGGTCTTGATCTCCTTCGGCGCGCTACCGGGGGCGGAGTACTACGGGAGTTCGGGCTCGGTTCTAACCGCGATCTACGGATGCGGGCACTGGCTTGGGGGTGCGTACTCCCCGACCCCGCCCGATGCGTTTCCCCCCTACGCTAAAGTGCACCTTACTTGGACCTCGGTGAACGGCACCCTCGTCTCGTTCAGGATGACGGAGAATCCTCCGAACAGCTACGCGCTCACGTGGCAGTACGATGCGAACGGCTCCTCCGGCGCCGTTTCGTTGTTAGGAACTGGGGGCGACGCGCTATGGTCGGCAACCCACCTCAACGCCTCATCCTGCCCAACCCCAGAATACGTGCTGGTCAACTGGTCGTACACTCTGGCCGTCTGAAGCTGCCCGACAGCCTGCTCCTGGAAGACAGGCGGTGGGCGGCACAGAGTACTCGAATCTGCCTGGCGCTGGTCCTCGTTGAGAGCTCAACTGCGATAGGAGCGATGGCTCTTGCACTTCCGCTTTGAGACGGCGAGCGATGGATGAGGGTCGAGATCTGCTTAGTTGTTGACCCGGTCCCTCCATCGGGGCCTTCCTGAGTGAGCTCCTGCACTCACGGAGGGCTTGTGGTGCTCGGGCCTCCTGAGCAGGGAAACACCGCGAGGCTCAACACCCCCCCCCGAAGAACTCGAATACAGCCGCTTCCTCCCGGAAGAGTGAAGGTACCGTCAACTCCGGCCGGGGGCCGACAGGGCTCGATGAAATCGTGGGTCCTGGATCGTTACGGTCCTCCGGAGCGTCTCGAATTCCGAGACGTCCCTTTTCCTGCGTTTAGGGACGATCACGAGGTGTTGGTGCGAGTCCGCGCCAGCTCGGTGAATCCCGCTGATCGGCACAATTTGAAACCTCCGCTCATTTTCCGAAAGGGGCGGGGATTCCTGAAGCCGAAGGAAGGGCGACCCGGGCTCGACCTGTCCGGTCAAGTAGAGGTGGTTGGCAAGGAGGTCAAGGATCTTCATGTTGGGGACGAAATCTTCGGTGTGGGGCGTGGGGCGTACGGCGAGTACGCTGTCGCCGACCAGACCGAGGTTGCGTTGAAGCCGGCCCGGCTGACGTTCGAGCAGGCTGCTGCCGTCCCGATTGCTGGCACAACCGCGCTTCAGGGCCTGCGCGACAAGGCCCACGTCAAGCCGGGCCAGCGGGTCTTGATCAATGGGGCGTCGGGTGGGGTCGGCACCTTCGCCGTGCAGATCGCGAAGTCGTTCGGGGCCGAGGTTCACTGCGTCTGCAGCGCCGCGAACGTGGATCTGATCAAGTCGCTCGGAGCCGATCGAGTCTTCGATTACTCGCGAGAGGACTTCGCCAAGAGCGGCCAGCGCTACGACGTCGTCCTCGACACCCAACTCAACCACAGCCTAGCGGCCTATCGGCGAGTCCTCAATCCCCACGGACTGTTGGTGCCTGTCGGAGCGGGACCAGGTTCGATCTCCCGCGTCCTCCCCCGGCTCCTCAAGACGTTGATCGGGGCGCGCATTGTAGGTCCTAGGGCGAAGTTCTTCGTTGCGGCGGTCAGGACGGGAGCGCTGGCCTCCCTTTCGGAACTCCTGGAATCCGGAAAGGTGGTCCCCGTGATCGACAGGACCTATCCTTTGGCCCAGGTTCCGGACGCGTTGCGATATCTCATGGAAGGACACGCTCGAGGCAAGATTGTTATCACCGTCTGAGGTGCGCCGCGCCCCGACGAAAGGTCCTAGGAGGATCAGCACGGCCACGACGGACTGGCGCGCGAGGTGCAACGGCTCTTCCGCTCGTCTGAAACATCGACTGCACCTACCGTGCAGGACGTGTTACTTCTTGCCGAAGATCGTCGTCCACTGACCGACGGAAAAGATTCCTCCGCACCACCCGCAGTAGGCCGCACTAAGCCCAGAAGCCACACCCAGCCCTTGATACAGAATGTCTGACTTGGGGTCGATCACCCGTCTACAGTACGGGCACATCGGCGGAGGGGTGGGATTCGCCGGCACGTCGTCTCGTGTGGCGCATGGGACGCGGGAAACTTAAGGAGGCGGCTCGACACCTATGCCGAGGGAGGCCGGTTCAATCGTTATTGAACGTGGTCGCGTGGTGACACCCTAGTTGAGGCGGCAACAGCGTACTGTTGTTTTCAATGAATCAAGCACCTCCGTTGGGCATGCGATATATCGATTGACGATCGTAGGCAGAAAGCACCTCAAAGGGAGAGGGCAGGCGCCAATGGTACGGAACCAGGGGCGGGTCACTCGGTTCGTCGTAATGGCAACGCTCCAAGCCGCGCGCGCGCACGCGCTGGGCTTGTCGCGAGATTCTGCGTTTTCGTGGGGCTTGAACCGAGCCATCTTCTACGCGGCGGCAAAGCGCAGGTTCAGTCAGAGCCCATCTACGGTAGACGCAACCTCGGCCAGCTCGACTGAGTACCCCCGGCGCGAAAGCTTCCGGCTCGGCGATGAAGAGGCCTATCGCAATCCCAAAGCCACGGAGCTTACCTTTACCATCGGAGACGAAGACCAAACAGCCGAGCTGTTCGGACGACAGGTGGAGTCCCGTTTCGGAACGCCTGAGAATTTTCGCACTGCCTGGGACGAGGCAATGCGGATAGTTGCCAGTCATGATCGGGCAACGTTGGAATCCCAACGCCGATTCTACGAGGACGTCTACAAGCCCAGAAGGGATGACCTGTCCGATTCATGGACGGAAAGGTTCTCCCCACTGCCGAAGGCGAAGGCGAAGTCTCAGACCACGATCTAGAATGGATGAGGCCCGATTGAGGTCCCGGCTCTGTTCAACTACTGTTGAGCCCATAGGGCCGGCCCGGGACCGATTCGCCTTTGGACAGTTTACAGCCGCGCGTCCGCGATTTGGTCTCTACGTTCATCGAGAGGATGCCGTCGGTGCAGGCTGGCCCGCCGCTGGAACGGTCTGGGAACGTGGCCACTTGGCGTGGGTTCAGAGCTCGGTGCGAGCGGGTTGCCGACCCTCTTCTGGAGAGACGCCTGGATCTCGTCAATCTCACGAAGGAGCGTGTCGAAGTCTGGCTCCTCGAGCCCCTTCCCCTCACGTGGCTTGGACTCGACGCCACGACCTCCCACGGGCGCTGTTGGGTTCTTGCGCCCGGGATCCGTTACTCTCTGCGGGGGTTTCGGGTCGACCCCCCGGCCACTCAAGGTTCCCAGTTCCAGCGGGGTCGGGCCGGGATAGTCTCCCTCACGCCTGCCGCGGGCTCTGGGGACCGCCATGACGCTGACCTGACGCGTGACACTAATGCGCATTAATGTGTATTAAAGGTGCTCCGGTCCGTCGGGAGATGCGGGCCTCCCTGCAGCTCAACCCGTACCCTGATCGACGCCAGATGCCACGCTGCCAGAAGCCCTCGCCGTCCTGGAGAGTGCTCCTCGGACGTGTCCGTGCTCCGTGCTGTCCACCGAGCCGCCCTTCTGTTGCGATTCTCCTGCTCGAAGCGATCGTGGCGAGCGGCCAGCGGGTGCAATCGCCGTTCGACCCGGTCGGTCGGTTCGACGACCAACGAGCCTTGGAGAATACTCGTCAGAGAACGGGTCCGCTGGTTCAGCTGGGCTATGGCCCGAGGGAGTGCCCCACAAACTTCCTACCTCAAACGACTCGAAGGGGGTAACTTCCCGGGCCTCCGGCGCCGGCCACGGAAGGTTACGCGGCCAACAATGTCGGCGAGTCGACGATGAGCAACAGTACGTGGGTAGGATACCCCGAAGGGCAGGGTGTGTTTTCGGGAGCGAGGGGAGCTAGAGCACCGGCATCAGCCGATACGGTTCGGTCAGGCCCTCGAGGGACAGTATGAGCGGGTGCGAGTAGGGACGGTGGCCGGATAGGAAAACGCGACCGTTCGAGTAACGGATCTTTATGAGCGACTCCGAAACCGGGTTGACTGACTGGTACAACGAGTCGCCGCTTCGGGCTACGGCCACGACGTGGACTGGACTCGCGGGAAACACCGTCGCCCCCAGCGCCGAAAGGACTCCGTGACCGACCTTGACATCGGCCGCCTCGGCGGCCGCCTCGATGGCAGAGAGGTAGGCTATCACGAGGTTCGGACGGTCGGTGGTAAGCGCACCCTGGATGAACTCGGGGTCCTCGGGAACGGGTACGGATGGGCCTTCGGTGGTCCAATGGTACGGAGCGAACATTCTTGATGACTTCGCAGGACCGGGCGGGATTGGAATGACCGAGATAACCCGCATGCGGCTTGCGAGTACTTCCGCGGATACCATTCCCCTGACGGAGCTGAATGCATCCTCGGGGTCGATGGACGGGGCGGCGAGAAGGAGCCCGCGCCCCCCGCCCCGGAGGGCCTGAATCATCATCGGCCCCAGAATCACACGGGGAATCTCCCTCGGGGCCGCGGAATCGAGCTCGAGCAGCGTGATCCGACCGGGCTCGAGCCGGCCGAATGCGGCCGCAAAGTCGGTGCTCCCCGGCCAGAGTCCCGGTTCGTCGGGGTGAGGGTCGTCGGCCGGAGGGTGGATGGCGAAATCGCGCAAGAGCGCCGGAGTGATCGCCGTGAACCGGCCCGAGGCGAGAGTGAAAGGGTACGTGTCGTCCGGGATCGCGACCCCCCGGAGCTTCAGAAGCGTCAGCCAGCGTTCCAATCTGCCCTCTACAAGGCGGCGAGAGGTCTCGACGATCCCGTCCACGAGGTAATCGAGCGTCGAGGAAGTGTCTCGCTCGAGGATGAGGACGAGCGAGAGGTTCTTCTTCATCAATCGCGCGACCAGGAAGCGTTCCATCTCGGATCGAGAAGGTCCCGTTTGGCCCGTACCCACGGTCCGTTCGTAGTACTGGTCGAGGACCGCGTCCCACGAATCGAAGACGATCATCGTCGGCTTCTTGGAGTCGGCGAAGCTCCAGGCGGACTGGACGGCCTGGGGAAGCCATAGGAATTGGTCCACGTCCTTGGCCTCCTTCGGACTCACCATCAGACGGTCCGCGTGCTCGGCCGGCCGGTGGTCCCCGGCGTGGTCGGAATGGTTGAACGCGTCCACCACCTCGATTTCTCCGGGGGGCAGTTTACCGAGCCAAGGGATCTGATCGAACAGGGATTCACGAGTTACTCGGAAGCTCACGTAGACGCGCCGTCCAGGGAAGGAACCCATCAACTCCAGCGCGAGCATGGTCTTCCCAGAACCCGGTGGCCCACGAATCACCAAGCTCGACGCGTTGGGCACCCGAGAGAAGGTTTCGAGCTCGGGAGGGATCCGCACCGCGACGCTCATGTGGACACCTCGTGCGCGGCTGCGAGGAGACAGCCGTTCGCTTGTAAGTCCGACATAACGCCTCCGAGGACGCCGGAGATCCTCCTACCGGTATTCACCTTCGCTGTACATTAATGTGCACTTTTCCGTCGCGTAGCTGACTCACGGACTAAACCCCCACCCAGTGCGCTCGATTTGCGGGAGGCAGTGGGTCCGAGGCTCCCCGGACCATGTTCTAATGGAGGGTCTCTCGACGTGTTCCGTTCGTGGGGAGCCGACCTGAGGGGGCAATCTCGATTTGGCCTCCATCGAGGGGATGGGTCAATCCGCGTTTACTGAGGGCCTTAGAGTGGCCAATGCCGTCGATCGTCAGTCCAACGGAGTGGGATTGGAGACTTCACAATGGTAGCAGTTGCCCAGCCTAACGTGGGAAGCGTACCCCGATTGACGGCTCGCCCTGTGATCGAGTTGATACTGATCCTGCTGGGGTTCGTCGTCATGGCGGTTTCCTTTTCGATCGTCGGCATCGCCCTTGGCTTCGTCATCGTCCTAGTCGGGGTCGCTCTCTTCGGGACGAGGTCTTCGTCGGTTCGGAGGGAGCGGCGAAGGCTACAGTATCAACAGCAGGTCGGAGCGTACCCGCAGGGCCAAGGTCAGCCCTATCCGCCGGCCGTTCCGGGTCAGATTCCCGCCGGAGCGCTGGGCGGGGCTGCGCTTCCCCCTTCGCCGCAGTACCCATCGAGTCCGCAGAATCTGCCACCCCCACCCTCTGCACCCCCGGCGGTCCGGTTCTGTACGGCCTGCGGCACTGGGAGTGCCGGACCAGTGTCGTTCTGCACGAGCTGCGGGAAACCCCTCCCTGCTCCCGCCTGACGAATCGCTGACTCGTGGACCGTGTCTCGCCCTAGACAGTGGCTGACGTGGGAATCGGGCTCGCCCTCGTGGCGAGAACCTAGCGAAGGTTGCTGCCGCTCAGCTCCTTGGTCGGCGCGCGGTGAAACTCGGTAGACGTCGGCAGCTCACGCCCACCGCGGGAAGGGTGCAACTAACCTTCAATCCAGGTCTCTCCGCGGTATTCGGTTCGGCCCATTCGTAACGATGCTCGAGTGCGATGCTCGATACGACAGTCATATCGCCATGGGTGAGTCCCCGAATCGGGGCGGAAGCATGTCTACACTCAGCCGGCTACGGCAGGTCATCGCCGGCATACCCCGGGGGAAGGTAGTCACATACGGTCAGGTGGCGACCGCTGGGGGATTCCCGGGTGCGGCTCGCCTAACGGTGTGGGCACTGCAGGGGGGGAAGGGACTGCCGTGGCATCGCGTGGTGGGCGCCGGCGGTAGAATCGCGCTGCCCGGTGAACAAGGCCAGGAACAGCGGCTGCGGCTAATGATGGAAGGCGTGACGTTCCGAGGCGGTCGGGTCCGCATGGACCGATACAACTGGACGCCACGAACGCGCACAGTGCGTCGAGATCGACGAGGGACGTGAAGCCCAATCGACGACCGAACAAGGTTGGTGGCGGAACCCCATCCCAACGGTACACCGAATGATCGCCGCCGGTGGCGAGATGGACGCAGGACCCGTCGAACCACCCAAGGCACAGTCTCAATGGGATCTCGTGCCGAAGGGCAGACTCCGTTCAACCAGCATTGCATCGGCCCGATCTGATTGAACCGGGCGCCGACGCCACTCTACGCCGGCTGGGTCGAGATGGTGCGGCCGCCGCAGAACCAGGAACGCTCAAGGATCCGTCAGCCGACTCGACTTTGCACAAAGGTGTAAGTACGGCCGGAACTTGCGACCGACATGGGAGCCCTTGGCAAACCTCTGGCAATAACACTCGCCGTCGCGCTTGTGGCGATTATGTTCAGCCTCGCCCTTCCCACCGCCAGCGGAGCCAGAGACGGGGCGACCATCACTCCGGACTTCGCACGACCCTATACGGTCACGTTCACGGAGACCGGCCTCCCGTCCGGTACCAATTGGAGCGTTCACATCGCATTTCTTGGATGTGGCTGCCAGGGAGTCACAACCACGGCTAAGTCCAATACCCCGAGTATTTCGATCTCGGTTTCCAACGGAACGTACAAATTCTCGGTTCTCAAGGTTTCAGGGTACTTCGTGAACGGTTCCGCCCACGGGATGTTCAACGTCTCGGGAGCAGACGTCCCGCCGATCGCTGTCCAGTTCCTGCCGGTCATCTCCTACGAGGTCGAGTTCGTTGAGACCGGTCTGCCCAACGCCACGGCGTGGACCGTTGCCGTTACCGGCAACGGCACGGGTCAGCTGAAGAGCATCGAATCCCAGACCGAGACGACCGTCGAAGCTACGATGGCCTTCATGTTGCCCAACGGCACGTATCATTACATCGTCTCGCCGGTCGCGGGATCGTTCTTCGTGGGCCACGCCGCGAGGGGGACATTCTCTGTCGCGGGCGTTATTCCGGGACCTATCGGCGTGACATTCCTGACGCCGCCGACGTTTGACGTGACCTTCGCCGAAACGGGGCTGGCCCTCGGATCGAACTGGAGCGTACGGGTGGTCGAGCCAGGTTTGTTCCCGATCCATGCGACGTCGTCGTCGACCTCGACCAGCCTCACCTTCGCCCTCCCGACTGGAGCGTGGTTCTACGCGGTCGCTGACGTACTCGGGTTCGACGTAGTGGGTCACAGCGTCGGCACCTTCAACGTCACGAACTTCTCGCAAACGATCAACGTCACTTTCGTCGCCGTGGAGCCGGGGGCGTTCTACCCCGTCGCGTTCGAAGAGAGCGGGCTGGCGGGCGGGACCCACTGGGCGGTCACGGTCATCGCCACCCATACGTTCGGCCACAGCCGCACTGCTGAGCAGTCGACCAACGGAACGACAATATTCTTCCTCCTTCAGAACGGCACTTACCGATTCGTCGTGCACGGGCCGATCCCGTACACGCTGGTAAGCGGCGGATCGGGCACTTTCTCCATCAGCGGATCGGCTCCCGGCGTCCAGGTCGTCACCTTCGTCGCCAAGCCGACCTACAGCGTCACGTTCACCGAGAGCGGCTTGCCTGCCGCCACGAACTGGACAGTTCTGGTTCGGTCGGAGTTCGCGGGCTCATCGCTCTGGCCGATCCACGAGGTCCTTCGGGGGAACACGACGACCCTCACGTTCTCCCTACCCAACGGCTTGTACTGCTTCACTATCTACAGCGTCCACGGATACTACATCAGCTCGGGATTCCCGGCTGGCCCGTTCTCTGTCTCCGGCGCGTCCCCGCCGGGGATTTCCGTAGGGTTCTCACCAAGGGCCTAGAGCGGACGGCGGAAGTCTCTTGAGCCGGACGTAGCTCAAGGCCCCCCATGCCGTTGTACATGGACACCCACCGGAAGGTCAAGGGCGTAACCGCCGCTGCCGTGGCCGAGGCCCATGCCAAGGACCTCAAGGTTCAGGGCAAGCACGGGGTCAATTACCGGAGCTACTGGGTTGACGAAAAGTCGGAGACGATCTTCTGCCTCGTCGAAGCCCCGAACCCGGAGGCTGCGGCTCGGGTTCACAAAGAGGCCCACGGCCTCGTCGCCGACGAGATCCATGAGGTCCACCAAGGCTGATCCACCTCAGTGGCCGGGCACTTAGCAAACCTCTTCGTGGACAACTCGACCCTTTGGCGCCTGGCTCTGGTTCCTGTGGCGCCGATGAGCCAGTGGCTGTCGAACCGCAGGACCATCGGTTCAACCACTATTGAGCACAGATTGCCAGACCCGGCTCTGTTCGAGCGAGGTTGACCCTCCCGAGGCGGGCTCAACCGCCCTCGCGCCTCGGACGAGGCGCCAACTCCTGCTCAATCACCCTTGACTACGCGGATGTTCACGTCCTTCGCGTAGGTCCGGACCATCATTCGCATACCCAGCCGCTTCAACCCGGCAAGGAAGACCTCTGGGTCGACCTGATTCTGAACTTCCCACTTCGCCACGAACAACGAATTGCCGACCTGGGCGGGGATCGCGTGACCGCTCGCAACATGCAGACGGAAATCGGCCTCGGATAGCGGCGTGAAAGGCGTCTTCAGCATCTCCTTCCTCCGGGGATAACTCTGCTTGATTTGCTTCATCTCAATCGCTTCTCGGAATCACGCTTCAACCACGTCAATCGCAGCGCTATCGCCCGAGATGCCGTATATCGCTGCCTGTAGGCCCTGCCGTGCAAAGTGTGGTTTCAATCTTGATTGAACCTCTGGTCTGAGACCCGCGCGGAGGGAGTTTCTCGAATGTTTCGTGAGCCCTCGGTCGTGCATCGACGAGGCCGGGAACGGGGCCCCCGGGTGCCTCGCACGAAGCCTTCGGGCATGCCCGAAGACGCGGGCCAGCCTAAGGCGTCGATGGGCCTCCCCGCTCCTCAGGGCATGGCTCCTGGGGGCGGTGCCGCAGGATCGTTAGAGTCTGAGCCACCGGGACGTGGTTTTCCTCTCAGCTTCAAGCCGGTCACGATTCCGCCGATCACGACCCCGGCTACTATGACTCCCAGGAGCACGTATCCTGCAGCTCCCGGGAGCCCGAAGAGGCCTGCCGCGGTATTGCCCGATGACGGTGGCGGGAATCCAACGGAGATCAGGGTCACATTATTTGAATTGAAATTCGCCACGAAGACCTCTCCCTTCCCGGCGTCATATGCCGCCGCAACCGGAGTGTCATTCACGATGTCGGACCCTACGATCTTGTTGCTCGAATCGGAGATCACGCTGACGTTGCTCGATCCCTGGTTCGCGACGAAAATCTGCCCTGTTGCGTTGTCGTAAGCCGCCGCCGTCGGATACTGATACCCGCCATCCGGGACGGTCGCAATCACACTGTTCGTGGAGTCGGAGATCACGCTCACGTTCCCACCGTCTTGATCCGTGACGAAGATTTCTCCCTTGGTGCGATCGTACGTTGCGCTCGACGGAAGATGCCCGACCGGAATGGTGGCCACGACGCTAAAGCTCGAATCGGAAATCACGCTCACGTTGTCCGATTCGAAGTTTGTGACGAAGATCTCCCGCATCCCACTGTCGAATGCGACGCCCAGCGGACTGGTGCCCACGGGAATGTTTTCTACCACAGTATCGAGAGCATGCGAAATGACGCTCACGTTGTCCGTCACGGTGTCCGCCGCGAAGACGGCCCCGATGGCGTCATCGTAGGCCAGGCTGTGGGGAGAGCCAGGCACTGGGATCGTAGCCACGACGGTGTTGTTGGAATCCGAGATCACACTCACGTTGTTCGAGTAGGTGTTGGCCACGAAAACCTCGCCGAGTCCGCCATCGTACGTGGAGCCCCGCGGCTCCGTGCCGACCGCGATTGTAGCAATCACAGAGTTACTCGAGTCGGCGATGACGCTGACGTTGTTAGATCCAAAGTTGTCGACAAAAATCTCGCCCAGCGCGCTGTCGTACGCTAGACCATACGGGGCCGTCCCAACCGTAATGTTCAAGGTTGATCCGTCGGCTTGCGTCGAGACGTAGCCCGTAGCCGCTCCGGGGGATGAGTGCGCAGTGAACGTTCCTCCCCAGCTGACACCGCCGAGGGTCACGAGACCTAGCACTACTGCGACGAGTCGCCCTCCCCACAGCCGGCGAGGGGAACGCTCCGACCCCACCCTCCAGGTCGACTTCCTTGCCATCTCCAACCCTCGCCCACTGTAGTTTAGGAGAGTCAAGTATCTTCCTGAGGTGCTGAAATCATCGCAGACTTCTTAGCGTAGACCTCGGCCCGCCGCCAACGGCCTCCTCGAAGACCCAAGGAGCGGCGTACCTCGGCGGGGGGGGATGCTGTATGCTCAATCGTCGTTGAACGTCAGCGGCGTAGTCTGAATGCGGTCGCAACTACCCGGACCGAAGCGGCTGGTGTGGGCAGAGGTGTCACATCAGCCGTACTAGCGAATTGGCCGGAGGGTGCACTCGGGGGCCGAGTCCGGGAGATGAGAGGTTATGCCCCGCCATCGATTGGTCCGGCGTGACTGATCCGCCCGCCTCTTCGGTCCGGCTCGACACCGCGATTCGCCTCACCGCGGTGGTCTCGGGGCTTGCCTCTGTCGTGATCTCGGTCATCGTTCTCGCGAATCCCCTGCTCTCCCTTCGAACCCTCACGCTGCTCCTTGCCGCTGCGCTCGCGTTCGACGTGGTCCGACTGCTGCTTTCGGAAGGGCTTCGCTCGGCCTGGTGGATCCGAGTTCAGCAAGATCTTCGATCAACCCTCCACCTGCTCAGGAGATTCGGCCCGATCGGCGTGGGATTGATCGGTGTCGGACTCGTCATTGCGGTCCTGGTGTCTCCCGAGTTCGGCCAAACAACCCTGCTCTACCTTCTGGCGTTCGGCGTAGTGATTCTCAGCATCGACCGGATGGTGCGCGCCGTGGGTCGCGAGGCGCCGGTTTGGCTCCGCAGTGCGTCGGCGGGTACGGGCGTCCTAGCCCTCCTGCTCGTGAGCCTAGCCATCGTGATCCCCTCAGTCGGGCTCGCGACGTTCGCCATTTTGATCGCGGTGTCCTTGCTCCTGGGCGGAATCCAGAGCGTGGTCGTGGGATTGCGGCCCACGGACCCCCGTCAAATCGTCCTCTTGAAACTCATCCTATTCTCCCTCTTCTATGGACTCGTCCTCATCAACTGGATCGACCTCTTCGGAAAGAGCGTCCCGGCGTACGGCTTCTGGCTAGTCTTGACCTATTTCGCTCCGTTCTGGGTGCTCCTCGTCTACGAGGGCTACTCGGAGTGGCCCCTCGCGCTCAGTCTTGGTCTTCTGGTCTCCCTCGCCAACGATGTGGGCTACTACTTCGTTGGGAACCTTCTGTTCGGATTTCACCAGAACCTGGTCGCGTGGACTGTGGGCCAGTTAGGGTTCAACGGAGGTAGCCTCGTAACGGTATTCCAAGCCGGACCCGTTTCGATCCCGATCGACTCTTGGCTGATGGGTCTGTCCATCTACGTTAGGGCCGCCGTCGTCACCGTCGGCCTGTATTACTGGTGGAGACACCCAACGCGGATCGTCGCGCGAATCCAGGGACTGCCCCAGACGGAGTAGGATGGCGTGGCCGTCTGCGAGCCGCTCCCGATAGGCCTCGAAGATCGGAAGAGGGTACGACGCGAGGAGAGAGGCCATCTGAGATTTCCCGGATCATCCACGCATCCCGGTGTCGCTTGACCCCTCAAGTGGGCCAGGTCCTCGGGGTCAATCACCTTCCTGCGCTAGCCTCGGTTCAATCGTGAGCGTACATCTCGCCGTGGGTGCAATGAGCCTTGACCCCACGAACAAGAGTCCCGGAGGGGTCGTTGTCTTCCAAACGCCTGTGAGGGAGTCGAGATAGACGGCCGCGACGCCAGCAGATATTAGTTAATAATACTACTATCGTAACTACTGCTACCGTTGATTGTACCGGAACCATGACAGAGTCCCTCCTTTCCGTAATCGGGAGTGTGACACGGGCATACTCGCTCGCGATCCTGGCGGGGACTCGGGTCCCTTTGACCGCTTATCGAATCGCCAAGCTGGCGGACCTCTCGCCTCCCAATGTCTACCTCGAGTTACGGAAACTTGCCCGGGCTGGCGTAATCGAGAGGCGGGAGGGGGGTTGGATACTGGTGGACGAACGAGTTCGTGGTTTCTGCGAGGGCCAGGGACCCTTGTTCGAGAGGCGTTTTTCCGTGGAGTCCAAGCGGAAGTGGACCACACAGAACCGGGAGCGAATCGCTAGACTGCGAAGGCAGCCGATTCCAAAGGGCGACGACTGGCGCGGGCCACAGCCTAAGTTGATGCGCGAATTTAGGCGCTCCCCGACCAAGAACGCGCTGCTCGAAGCGGCTGGCCTGAAAACCTCTCAGCATAAGGGAAGATGACCAGCGCGGACGAAGTCCAATCGATCCTCGCCAAGGTCGACTCAGACGACCGGCGCATCCTATACTTTGTGGCACTCCTTCGCCGGGAAGCCGGCCTCGGACCTGACGATATGGTGGTTGTCGGGGGTTCCGCGGTGGAGATCTACACCGAGGGCGCCTACGTGTCCGGTGACATCGATGTATGTGCGCCCCGCAAGACGGTCGCTGCGGTTCTAACCCGGTGGGGATTCACTCAGCCCGGTCGCGAGTGGGCTCGACTTGATTGGAAGGTCGTGCTGGATGTAGTCGGCTCCCAAGTAAGCGGGTCGATGCGGCTCACCCGTGTGGTCGAGACCCCGTACGGGCCCGTTCGAGTCGGTTCAATCGAGGATCTAATCCTTCGTCGGCTGGCGCTGGTCAAGTTCTGGAACGAGCCCAAGGAGTATCGAAATGCGCAGCTTCTTGCCGTGCTGCCTGGAATTGACTGGAACTACTTGGGAGATCTGGCGTCGCGGGAGAGCCTGGGCCCCGAAGTGGCACGGCTTAGGGCAACGCTTTCTTCCTCCACGTCCGATTAGAAGCGAGCTTCCGGGGCTGAGGTTCCTGGCATCCCGGCGGCTCTAACCTCGTCCGCGACCGCTCACCCGTGGCGATGTGAGGTCCGACGATTGAGAACTCCCCGATCCCCTAGGAGAGGCGGGCCTTTGGGTTCCGCCCGCGCGCATTGCATCCTCGGTTCAATCGCCATCGCACCTACGAGCCGCGTCGAACCGACCAGGTTCGATCACGTTGTTCCTACTGGCCGTAAAGTGCAACGAACCTCGCAGTCAAGGAGTAGGCCCTGCGCCACGAGTCCGTCGGACACTCCACGGCTCGCCGGGGAAGTTGACCGTTAAGTGTGGATCTCCATTCCATTCGCCGTGGGGCAAGGACCCTCCTCGAGCCACCCGGGCCAGGGGGCTGCGACCCTGATCCTCGTAGGGATGATCCTGCAGGCAATTCAAGTGGCAGTCCTCTTCGGACTGGGTCTCTTCTTCGTATCCGTCCCCGTCTTGGGGCAGATTGCTCTGGTCCTGGGTGGAATTGGACTCGTTTGGCTTGTGCTGGTCTACGTATTCTCGTACCTTCCGACGGCCAAGCACAACTACTCCGCCGCCCGGACGCCCACCTTGGTCTTCGCGATTCTTTCAATCCTAACGATCGGGCTTCTCTCGGGATTCCTCTACATCGTCGCCTTTTCCGAGCTGGGAGATCCAAGGACCAAAGGATATCGAACCGAACCGTGGCGAGCCCCGACCCCGATACGCGCAGAGTCGAAGATCTGCCCCATCTGTGGCCGGTCGAATCCTCTATCGAGCCTCTTCTGCCAGACCTGCGGCATCCGGCTTGGCTAATGGTCCGGCCGCCACTTAGGAGAGAATGACCCCCGAGATCGCCTTCAGGGGGTTCGAAGATCGCCTCTCGACCCTAGAGCAATCTTTCACGACTGACCAAGTCAGTTCCTTCAGGTCGTCCGGGGGACGCGGTAGGCCGCCTATCCTGTGGGAACGTGCCCCCCCAAGACCCGAGCCCGATGGGGGAACCCCGGGTTGGGGCGCGAATCAATCCCGGTCGCTGAGGGAGGTACAATCCTCCCCTCACATCTTCTTCTCGAAGTCGAGGACAGTGGCAAACAGCGCCGAGTAGAGGTGGTTCACCTGGGGGTCGAGCTCCAGCTGCCAGACGTCCCGAATGGCCAGAATCTTGTGCCGGACTCTACCGAGCGATCTTCCGTCCGGCCCGACGATATCGTACTTCCGTCGGATGATGTTACCCTTAGAATGCATGTACACCTGTCCGTCGGGTGCCACCCAACTTGCCTTCAGGCCCCCGATCAGACTCCGCTTCAGATCGATCGTTCCTAGCAGCACATTCATCAGTGGATCTACGATCTGGAACTGAGCCTTGTTACCGCCGCTCCCCTTGCGAATCTCGAGAGCGGGGTTCCCCTGAGCATCTCGCACGATGTACGTGTAAACGAGCGAGCGCTGGGCCCAGCGGCCGACGTAACCTCCCGCGACGTTAGAGACAACGGCTCCCAACGCGATTCCCTTGACGTTTTGACCCGAGTCGAGACCGACCTTGCAAAGCACTCGCTTTTCCTCATCCATCACGTCGTAGTTCTTTCCGAGCGAGAGAATCTGCATCTTCATCAGCAGCAACGGGTGGCCGGAGAGGCTCTGCACAACAGACTGCGCGGCTGGATTGACCTGAGCGGCCATGTTCCGACGCAACTAACGGACATAGATGAACGTGATTGTGACCCTCCGGACTCCCGGGACGCGCGGCCAACCGGTCGCAATCGGTGCGAGTGCCTCACCGTTCCCTAGGTGCAGGGCCGTTCGTCGGGAGAATCCCGCAGACTCGTCCACGGGCCGACTACGTGCAAGACCGGGAGGATAGCGCTGAGAGGCTCAGGTCTAGTTGAGCCCAGACCGGCTGCTCGCGAGGAAATCAGTCAAATTTGCCGACCGGTCGAGCGTTGCCTCACGTCATCGGGCCAGTTCGAACTTGGTCGGGTCATTGAGCCAGGGAGTAGGACCAATCCACTTCCGCGCGAGACTAGTCCCCACGGCGCTCCGGCCCCGTTTCTCGACCTCTCGCTCAGGGTCTAATAGAAAGAAGCGAGTCGCGAGCTCCAGAATGGGCGCGGAAAGTGGCTCGGCGGAAGTGTCAGGTGGTCGACTCTACTACGAGCGAAACGGGGAGGGCTCGCCGCTGATATGGATCCATGCCGCGATCGCGGACCACCGAATGTGGAACCGCGAGTTCGTCGAGTACGCTCGAGAGCACACGGTGGTCCGCTACGACGTGCGTGGCCTCGGTCGCTCGACCGCCGCGATCGCTCCTTACTCCGATGTTGACGATCTTCTGGCGATTCTGGACAAGCTGGGAATCCCTCGCGCAACCTTGATTGGTTCTTCGAACGGAGGACGCATCGCAATCGACTTCGCGATCACTCACCCCGACCGTGTCAGTCGGCTCGTGCTCGTCGCTCCGGGAGTCGGGGGACTTCAGCTTTCAGGGGATCCCGAGGAAAAGGCAGCTTTCGAGGAAGAGGACAACCGGATGGCACCAATTCAGGCCGCCTACAAGTCGGGTGATCGGAAGGCCGCCCTCGACGGGATGCGGACCTTTTGGTGCGCCGCTCAAGCGGGACCGTCTCTCGATCTTGTGAACGAGATGCTCCGCGACAACCTGGATGAGGTCTTCACCGACGCTTCCGCCAGTCACTCGGCGAGGCTCGATCCCCCTGCAGCGGCCCGTCTCGGCTCCATCGCGGCCCCGACTCTCGTGCTGCTGGGAGACCGCGACGCTCCGGGGATGCGATTCATCGTGGACCGTGCGACCTCAGGGATTCCGGGTGCGAAACTGAAGGGGATTCCGGGAGCGGACCACTTGGTAAACCTGTCGCGGCCCCATGAGTTCGACCAGTCCGTTCGGGAGTTTCTGGCGCGAACGGGGAAGCGATAGCTCGGTGGGAGGGGCAAAGGGATGGTCGCGGCATCGGCCCGCGCGGTCACCGGAGGGCGTCACGGGCCTCGCTAGACAGACCCGAGCGGGCCCATCGCGCCTGGCTCAAGCGCCGCTGCACTGCTTTCTTGGTTCGATTGCGCGTGAGCACGGAACTACGTTCAACCATGATTGTGCCCACTACGAAGTCGACCCATTCCAAGTCTTGGCGTCACGCACATCAGGTTTCATGATTCGACGGCGGACTGCCCCTCATAGGGGCGAGAGTCGACGGCACCCCGGTGACAGGGCGTGGAAAGGCCGGATTGGTCCGAGCGAGCCCGGGCGCCCAGCGGACCCTGGGCGATTTCAGTAGACCGGGCAAGGCTCTGCCGCACTTCGAACACACCGGTCGGGACAGCTCGACCTCCTCCCGATCGGGGAGCCAACCGGTAGAACGGTGGAAGGAGGAGGTCGATGCCTTCGTCAGAACATGGCAGAAAAAAAGGCTCATCGGCGATCGCTGGGCCAAAGGTTTACGTTACACCCTAGGGAGAATCCCCGCCTTACTCGCAACCGCCGGATCGGTCTCAAACGTTGCGAGTTCTTCTGACCTGGGGGAACAACATGTGGCAGTTCTACGGACAGGCATGGGGTGGGAGCGCGCTACCACCCAATTCTACTTCGCGGGACTCCGACAATTTCTACGATGGAGAGGGAATCCAATCTCGGAGCAGTCGGAGATCTGGAGGCTACCTCCCGGAACCTCCACACGCCGTCGGTGGCTTAGTCAGACGGAACTCGCACGTCTGCTGCAAGCCGCCGCTGGCCCAGGAAGGCTCATCGTCGCCCTCGAGGGTTTCAATGGCCTTCGACGAGTAGAGATCCTGCGTCTCCGAGCCATGGACGTGAACCTCGGAGAAGGATGGCTGAACGTCCGGGGAAAGGGCCGCATGGGCGGGAAGTGGAGGCAGATCCCCATGAGCGAGCTAGCTAAGGCAGAACTCGACGGTAGAGTTCGCGGACTCCATGCGGAGGACCGAATCCTCCCCTACTCCGCTTCTTGGGCTGATCAGCAACTCAGGACCGCCGCCCGCGCTGCCGGATTCGAGCAAAGGGGAGTTCGAGTTTCACACCACGACTTACGCCGAACGTTCGGTCGAGTAGCCTACGCCGCGGGAATGGACCTCGTCCAGCTGAAGAACCTGTTCGGGCACTCCAGCCTCGAGATGTCCGTCCACTACATCGGCCTGGATCTAGACAGGATGCGGGAAGGTCTGGGACAGATCGATCGGACTCTAGGGCCCTTGGTCCGAGAACTTCATGGAGGCGGGAAAAAGGCCGCCCCGACCCGACATGGAACTCCGAAGAGACAGGCCAGGGCAGCGTTCAGTTCCGCTTGAGCGTAGAGTTCGCCTCGATGTAGGTTCAATATCGATTACACCCACCCTCGCTGAAGGTTGGGCTACACCCAATCCCTAAGTGAGAGGCTAGATAGGAGGTTACACTCGGGTCAGCCTGAGTTTATCCGAGCACGAGGCAACTCAAGGCAGGTCGCATGATGCCGCATTCGAAGGAGCTCGCGGGTCGGTCTTCAGAACCCAAGCGCGTATTGGTAACGGGCGCGACGGGGCAGCAAGGGGGTAGCCTGGCCCGTGTTCTCCTCCAGCGGGGCCACCACGTCCGCGCCATGTCTCGGAAGCCCGACAGCCCAGCTGCGAATGACCTGAGGAAGTTGGGTGCTGAGATTGTTGCCGGGGATCTTGGGGACCGCGCGTCGGTCGAGCGAGCTGCAAAGGGGGTCGACGTCGCTTACCTCGTAGCCACGCCCTACGAACAAGGTGTGGAGGCGGAGACTCGATTCGGTAAGATCGGTCTTGATGGAATTCACGCGGCTGGAGTCCCATATGTGGTATACTCTTCTGTGAGCGATGCCGATCGCAAGACAGGTATCCCGCACTTCGACAGCAAGGCCGCGGTTGAGGAACACCTCAAGGCCCTCGGCACCGAGTACGCTATCGTCGCCCCGGTCTTCTTCATGGAGAATCTGTTTGCACCGTGGGTCGCGGCGGGGTTTTCGCATGGAGTGCTGGCGACGGGAGTTCTCCCGGATCGGAAGTTGCAGGTCATTTCGCTACCCGAGATAGCCGAGTTCACGGCGCTCGCCGTAGAGCAACCACGCTCCTTCCGGGGGAAGAGAATCAACATCGCGTCCGACGAGCCCACCCTGACCGAGGTCGCACAGCGGCTTTCGGAGATCGCGGGCACCAAACTGGCGTACCAGGCCGTTCCCTTAGACCAGGTACGAAAGCAGAGTGAAGACTTCGCCAAGATGTACGACTGGTTCAATCGAGTCGGCTACAGCGTCGACATCCCGAAACTGAAGCACGACTACCCCCAGGTCCACTGGCGCACTTTCCGAGACTGGTCCGCTAAGCAGGACTGGTCACGGGTCCTTCCAGGACCTACCAAGGCCTGAGCCGGCCCTTGACGCACGGCGACAGCTGCAAAGCTGTTGTTCGCGGACGAGACCGGTGCGAAAGTGCAATCCCGCTTGAACTTGATTCACGGAAGTGGGTTCGATGCCGATTGCGCCTGCGACGCAGGTCACGGTCCCGCCCCCCATTGAATCCTTCTGGGGGCACGTGAATGAAGCCTATTCTCGGATGGTTTCGGCTCGCATGTGGGCAAGAATCGGGTGCCGAGCCCAGAGGAGACCGGCTAGCTCAGCCTGCGCGCTGACACGGTTACCCCTTCCCCCGGAATCGAGAGGCCCTCCGATGTTTTCCAGACTGCAAGGTTTTCTCGAGTCTTCTGAAGAACCTCCTGCTGAGTGGCCTCGGATTCCTCCGACAGCGAGTGTCCGATGGGGGTCGCCTTCAAGATCGCTTGCAGATAGGCCTCTTCGTCGCTGAACTTGAGGAAGTATTGTCGCCGCTCCTCGATTGGCTCTCGGAACCCAGCACGTTCAAGGAACCGCACCATCTCACCAGGTCCGCCCGTCTCGTACGGAGTCGGGATGTAGCCGGTTTCATCCGGTTCGGCGTGCTCGAGCATTGGTCCGATGATCGCATGAATCCAAGGCACCTTGTCACCGGTGCTCCAGACGCTCACTGCGATTCGACCATTGGGTCGCAGGACCCGTAGCGCCTCCGCGGCGGCCTTCTCAGGATCCGTGAAGATCTGGAAGCCGAAGCTACTGACCACGGCATCGTACGACTTGTCGGGGAACTTCAGGTCGCCGCAATCCATCGGTAGAAAGTCCACATTTCTTAGTCTCCGAGCAGTCGCCACTCGTTGTGCAATCGACACCATGTTTTCTGAAAGATCGATGCCCGTCACGTGACCCGACTCCCCGACTAGTCTAGCGATCGAGATCGCAGGCTCACCGGGACCCGTACCCATGTCCAAAATTCGCTCGCCGGGCTGGGGGCTCAGTCGAGCGATCAGGTCGGAACGGAACGGTTCGAGGTTCCGCATCAGCCCGACATAAGCCTCGGCGCTTTCGTTCCAGGTTGAGCGGGTGTACTCCCGATAGTATTCGTCAGTGTACTTCCAAGTCATCTCTGCGAGCCACAAGCGCGGCCCGATTTAATCGTGGAGGTCCCTCAACGCAAACGACGGTCAGGGACTCTCCCTGGATCGGGGCCATGGCAGCCTCTATCGAAGGTTCGGTCGGCCAACGTCTTCTCAGAGGGTTTCGGCTGCCCTTGGAGCCCTAGGAGATCTGTCGACTTACGCGCAATGCCGCTTGAACCCGCAACGCATTTGGATTGAATGTCGTTGCCGTCAACGATGAGATCTGAGTTCGAGACAATCCGCGAGCTCTACCGCTACAATTCCGCCGTCCGAAAGAAGTACCTCCGGGCCATCTGGAAACTCCCTCCCCGGCAGCGCTACAAGAATCGAGGCGCATCATTTCCCTCTCTCATAGACATCTACATGCACGTTCTGGACGCCTACCGCTGGTGGTTCATCTCCGTCTACGGGAATGGCAAGGCCTTCAAGGGGGTAACGACTCAGGTTTGTGGCTGCACCGAGGGAGCTCCAAACTCCGGGTAGCCCGACCCTGACAGTGCCTCCTTGAG
>Ga0209415_10002367_pt1 | contig 35292 bp, 34 predicted proteins | sample PeaSoiSIISIP2007_FD_187696 | JGI IMG/M metagenome (GOLD analysis project Ga0209415, IMG submission 187696) | Peat soil microbial communities from Weissenstadt, Germany - SII-SIP-2007 (SPAdes) (version 2) | ecosystem: Environmental > Terrestrial > Soil > Wetlands > Peat | place: Germany... | reverse complement strand
CCAGCGTGGGGATCATGAAAGACAGCCGGATCATGTCGGACCTCTACGGGCCAATTCCGCCGAGTTTCGTTGTTCCGACCTCCCAAAACTATTCGGCGACGCTCAAACTTCAGATTCGCACCAGCGCATCGCCGGAAACCATGGCCCGCCCGGTTCAACAATTGATCGAAATGCTGGCACCCACCATGCCCGTGTTCAGCGTGCAGACGATGACGGATGTTATGGAGGGGTTGAACGGATTGTTTATCTTCAAGGCTGGAGCCTGGCTTACCGCCGTGTTGGGGACCCTGGGACTCATCCTGGCGATTGTCGGCGTGTATGGCGTGATGTCCTATTCCGTTAGCCAACGCACCAATGAGATTGGCATCCGAATGGCCCTGGGCGCACAGCCCTGGCAGATACTGAAAATGATCTGGAGGCGTGGAATGTTGATCATCGGGGCGGGGATAGTATCGGGGTTAATCGCCGCGTTCGCGCTTTCCCAATTGGCCAATGATTTTGTGGTCGGAGTCTCACCAACCGACGCGGTTACTTATGTAAGTGTTTCTGCATTGTTAATGATTGTGGCGCTCTTGGCCTGTTACATTCCCGCGCGCCGGGCGATGCGCGTGGATCCGCTCGTCGCCCTCCGGTACGAGTGAAGGGGACCTAGTCCACCATGAAAGCTCCCTTTTCTTGCACCGCGATTGCACTCTTCCTGTCATTTTCGGCGAGCTCGGCACTTGCTCAGAGCCCCGGCGAGATTATCGATCAATACCTGAAGGCCGCCGGGGGGTTAAAGGCCCTATCCAAGGTGACCACGGTTTCCATTGAAGGCACATTCTTCAGTGAAAGAGGTGGTGCCACGGGGACCTACACTTTCGAGATTAAGGCGCCGAACCGGTACTACACCGAACTTGACATAGTTTCAGAACCGGGTAGCACGGATGGACGCGATGGTGCGGCGGCAAGAGCGCGTGTACAACATTTCATTCTGGCCTACAACGGCAAATCCGCGTGGCGCGAGGATGCGGCGGGCAGCGTATCCACACTCTTGGGTGCGGATGGACAGCAGGTGATCGCGGCCGCGGATTACTACAATTCCCACTGGATTGGCCTGAAGAAAAAGGGAATTGGGGTCGCGTTTATGGGGCGCTCTCATTGGGGGACCCGGGACGTTATTCAACTGGAGTTGACCTCGCCCACGGGCATCAAACGCGAAGCATACTTCGACGGACAAACTCACCTGTTATTGAAAGAATCGGCGCCGCTGGCAGGAGTCAATGTAGAGATCATTTATGACGATTACCGGAAAGTGGATGGTATAGAGCTGCCTTACAAGATTGAATTGCATTATGGAAGTGGAAGCTATGTGATTGAGGTATCGCGCGCGGCCATCAACGACAACGTAAGAGAAGAGGTGTTCAACTTCCCCCGGAATGTGCAGGTTCCCGTAACGGATCTGAAATCTCTGTTCAAGGAAATTGCCGACAATCAGAGGGCCATCGAAAAGATTAAGGAGAAGTACGGTGGAACTCGGGACGAGGAACAAGCGGAACTGGATGGCTCCGGAAAGGTAAAAAGCAGAACCGTCAACGAATATACGTTCTTCTATATGAATGGTGAGGAGATTTCAACGCTGGTGAAAAAAACGGCAGCGCATTGAGCGACAGCGACCAGAGGAAAGAAAATGAAAAGGCCCAAAAAGAGATAGAAAGCGCTCAAAGACGCGAGACAAAGAAAGAATCGAAAGAAGAAAAGACCAAGCAAGAAGGGCAAGAGGACAAAGAAGACCATCCCGGCATCGAGATATTTCTTCGGGTGAGCCAGTTTAAGAACCCCCGGCGGGAACGATTCCGGGGACAGGACGTCCTGGTGTTTGACTTTGAGCCCAGCCCCGAATTCAAGCCGCACAAGATGGCCGAGGACATAGTACACAATCTGGCCGGAGTCATCTGGATTGATGAAAGGGCTCACCAGGTGGCAAGGTTGGAAGCCTATTTTGTGGGTGATTTCAGAATTGGCGGGGGAGTGCTGGCCAATTTGCAAAAAGGCACCACTCTCATTTTTGAGCAGGCGTACCTGAACAACGAGGTATGGCTGCCGACCTATGTGGAAGCTCATGTGAAGGCGCGCGTGCTTCTATTGAAGGGGCTGAAAGAGAATGCGGTGATTCGGTATTCGGACTATAAGAAATTCAACACCAATGTGATTCCTACGGTTGTGGCCCCCAAGCAATAAGTAAGATTTCAGGGCCTGAGCGTCAAATGCTCTCCCTCCGGGTAGTTCCTATCTAGCGCACCTTTCGCGGGTCACGGGCGCCCTCACGGTATAATGGTGGGCGATGACTTCCGCCCCTCAGGCTACCCTGTCGCATCATCCCGCGAATTCCTCCGGGCGAATTCTTGCGATTGATTATGGCCGCAAGAGATTCGGTCTGGCAGTCTCGGACGAAGCACGTGTGACCGCGCGCCCGTTGGCAATACTGGAGCGAACAAACCGGCGCGATGATCTGCGACGGCTGCGACTGGTGGCCAGGGAACACGATGTCAAGCAGATAGTGGTTGGCTTGCCGCTTCGCCTGGATGGAACCACTGGAGACATGGCGAAGGAAGCGAAGCGTTTTGCCACACGACTGGCGCAGCACCTGGGAGTGACGGTCGAGATGATGGACGAGCGACTGACGTCTTGGGAAGCCGCACAAATCCCCGTCAGCAGCAAGTCGCGCGCCGCCAAGAAGGTCACACGCGACCATGTTGCGGCCGCGGTTATTCTTCGCGATTATTTGGCCGCACAGTCAGAAAACAAAACTCCCACTCGCTCCCGCAGAAAATCCTGACATGCGCCGCACATTCACCCTGTTCGCTTTTCTTTCGATTCTTGCCGTCGCGGCATGGATCGCTTTTTCGCTCTATAATCCTTACCAAGGATTTGCGGCGCCGGGAGTTTTTGTGGAAATTCCCAAAGGGTCCTCGGCGCGGACGATTGCCCGTATTCTGGCCGACCAGGGAGTAGTCCGCAGCCAGTGGACCTTTGCGCTGCTATGCCGCACGCGGTCAAACCGTAGATTGCAAGCGGGAGAGTATTACTTCGACCATCCTCAGACGGCGTTTAATGTATTTGATACGTTGGCTGCGGGAAAAGTATTCGAGCTTACGGTCACCGTGCCCGAAGGATACAACCTCATGCAGATTGCGGACCTGCTCGCGGAAGGGAAGTTGGTATCGCGTGAAGATTTCCTGGCCGCCGCGCGTGATACAACACCCATACGCGACCTGGCTCCCACCGCTCCCAGCGTGGAGGGCTTTCTGTTTCCGGCGACCTACGAGTTTCCGAGGCACATTACTTCTGCCAAGATCATCGGGGAGATGACGCAACATTTTCGGACGGAGTGGAGCGCTTTGACGGCAGCAACTCCCCTGGCAAATGGACGGGCGGCGCAAAACATAGTTACGCTGGCTTCTCTGGTGGAAAGCGAAACGCCGAAAATGGATGAGCGGCCCATTATTGCAGGAGTGTTTCAGAACCGCTTGCGAATCGGAATGGCGCTGGCGTGCGATCCCACAGTTGTTTACGCATTGGAGCAAAAAGGGGCCTACGATGGGACCTTGACCTCCGCGGACATGCACGTGGATTCACCTTACAACACGTATCGCAATCGTGGCCTGCCGCCCGGACCTATCGCCAATCCAGGTGAGACGGCCTTGCGGGCGGCGTTGCAACCTGCAACAGTGGACTATTTATATTTTGTGGCTGACACCCAAGGAGGCCACTTCTTTAGCAAATCTTTTGCTGAACACATTCGCAACATTGCGCGGTATCATCAGTTACTCGCCCAGAAGAACGCAAAGGAGCCTGCGCAGAAACGTCCATGAAGGAACACGGGCACACAACTAAAAAGGATTCTTCCTCGAAGAAGGAGTTAATCCTTGAGCTGGCGGCGCACTTGAGAGCGCCTCGCTACACCGTTGCCGAAATCGAGCAGATCCGGCGGCAGATGATTGTGCGCATGGGCGCGGCGGGGAAGACTTCGCCGGAGTACATCGCCGACGTTCTGGGCGGCGCAGGGATGCGCGTGATCTGGTCCACCGAGGCGGACACTGAGGGACGCTACGAGGAAGAGTTCCACGACCTACTCCATTTTTCCACGCTGGAGGAGGCGGAAATTTGCATTATGCGGCTGGACGAATTGATGAGGAAATTCCGCGCTGAGGGCGAGCGTGCTGCCGCCGAGCGCGTCCTGGAAGTCGCCCGGCTGGGCCGGCGCCGCGCGGAAATGATCGCGCGAAACCCGCGCGTGGATCCCACCAAGCGCGCGGAAAAAGAGGAGATTCTGAACTGGTTCAAAGTCTGGCTGGAAACGCCCGACTCATTCTTCGACTGGCTCGACTTGCGCAAGGAGTCACCGGAATTCCGTAAACGCTTCGGCGCAAGCGCGGCCAGCGCCTGAGCGGCTGTGGATTCGGCCGCATTCCACCTGATCATCGAGCCGCTGGACCTAGGCCTCGGAGTCCGCGCCATCAGTCTTGATTTGAAGGAAGCGGGTTCGGCCGACCCCGCGATTGGCGGTCTCGCGTCCGCTGTCTGGGCCGTGGCGATGCCAGCGCTGGCCGCCGAAACGGTCTGGTTGCTCGATTTCATCGGTCATCTGGACCGCGTGCGCGAATATTGTGAAGAGCATGCAATTGGCTGGCGCGCGGCTGGGAAGAGATGCACGGTGCTCCCAGCGCTGCCGGCAGAAGAGTTGTTGAAATTGTTGATGCGGTTTGAGGCTGAACGGTTTGGCATTCGCGCCGAGGCCAGCCTGGGCGAAGCGGTTGACACCGCGCTTGAGCATGAGCTTTCCTCCCATGGCCTGGACGCCTATCAAAACGCGTTTGCAAATTATTTGTTCTGCGGAATTTGTGATTTTGAGAATGGGTCGCTGACCTTGCTTTCAGACAAGATGTCATCGAGCGAGGCCTTGCGCCGCTTGCGTCCAGCGCTCACGCCACTCGGAGTCCGAGTTGAGCGGCCGGATTGATTGTCACCGAAATGCTATAGTTTGTTGCAGGTGGTCGCCGCAGTGCGCGAATCCGCGCCGAATGGCTGATGGATTGCAGGTTTTTACAAAGGGGAGATCAAAGACTGAGCGTGCGTGGTCTACATTGGAGCGTTTCGCTGGCAATGATGGCGTTTCCTGCTGTCACGGGGTGCGGTGGCGTTAGCACCACGGTGAAGGTGCCGGTCAACGAGATTCGGCCGGCGAAAGAGGCCACACCGGCGGATTTGGTCGCCGCCTATAACCATCTGGCCGCAAAAATCACCAGTATCAATGCCTCGGTCACGCTAACCCCGACGGCAGGTTCCACTTATAGCGGAGTAATCCAGGAATATCACGAGGTGAACGCGTTTATCCTGGCGCAAAAGCCCGCAATGATCCGAATGATTGGGCAGGCGCCCGTGCTGGCAAAGAATGTTTTTGACATGACCAGTGACGGACAGACGTTTCACATCTACATCCCTTCAAAGAACAAGTTCATTGTTGGCCCTTCGTCGTTGGAGCGGTCCGCGGAAAAGCCAATCGAGAATTTGAGGCCGCAACATCTGCTCGATGCGCTGTTCTGGCCTCAGATTTCGGATGGCGCTTCAGTTCTATTTGAAGAAAACGAGGATACTTCAACGCGATACTACGTGCTCACTGAGACGCGAAACGGTACATCCCCTGAAATTGAAAGAATATTATGGTTTGATCGCTCCGATCTGAACCTGGCCCGCGTCCAAATTTATGCGACCAGCGGACGATTGGTGTCGGACATCCATCTTGGGGATTGGCGGCCTACAACGGCAGGAACTCCCTATCCCTGGGAGATTACTCTGAATCGCCCGCATGACGATTACCGGCTCGAAATTCATGTAACGAAGTTGGCGCTGAACGAATCCATTTCAGAGGACCGTTTCCGGCTGGAACAGCCGCCGGGAACTGAACTGGTGAAATTGGACAAGTTGGGTACAGGATCACAAAAACAGTGAATCAATGATTGGCCAACTCATTTTCCGAAACGCTATTCACCGCCCGGTACGCGCGTTTGTAAGCATCACCGCCGTGGCTGTGGAGGTGACTCTGGTCTTGATTATTGTTGGGCTCACCGGCGGCATGCTGCAGGAAGTGGGCAAGCGCATTGAAGGGGTCGGCGCGGACATCATGCTCCAGCCACCCTCAGCATCGGTTTTTCTCGCCTTCAGCGGCGCGCCTATGCCCATCAAGATTCGCGAAAAACTTGAGCCAATGAAATACGTTCAGGCCGTTGCACCCGTCCTGCTGCAATTCAGTTCATCGGGCGGCGTGGACGTGATTTACGGAATCGATCCGCCCAGCTTTCGCGCGGTCTCTTCAGGCTTCGTTTTCCATGAAGGGCACGACATGGAAGGGCCCGACGACATGCTGGTGGACGACTGGGCCGCGAAGGCAAAGGGTATCCAGGCCGGGCAGACTTATCGCCTGCTGGACCACGATTTTCATGTTGCGGGAGTTGTCGAGCACGGCAAAGGAGCCCGGTTGTTCGTTCCCTTGCAAACGCTTCAAGAGCTTTCGGGCGCGCGCGACAAAGCGTCATTGTTCTTCATCAAGTGCACGCGTCCGGAACACACCACGGCGGTGATGGAAGAGATCCGCGCAGTTTTCACGAATTACGAAATCCGTCCGCTGGCTGATTTCCGAACTTTGATGACTTCTGCGAATGTGCCGGGGCTGGATGTGTTCGTGACCTCCATGATCGTCCTCGCGGTGGCCATCGGGTTTCTGGTGATTTTTCTCTCGATGTACACCACAGTGGTTGAGCGCACCCGCGACATCGGCGTTCTGAAATCTCTGGGCGCATCGAAGGGTTATATCGTGAAGGCGTTGCTCAGCGAAGCGTCTCTAGTGTGCGTCGCGGGGATCCTTGCCGGCATCGGGATGAGCTATGGGGTGCGCGCGTTCTTGCTTTCCGCATTCCCCACACTCGCAATCCACATCACCGGCGACTGGATTGCTCGCGCTGCCGCCATTGCCATTTTCGCCGGCCTTTTCGGTGCGGCGTATCCGGCCTGGATGGCTACGCGCAAGGACCCGGTTGAGGCCCTTTTTTACGATTAACCGCCCGGTGTGGAATCCCGATGATGCGAGCGTGTGTCCAATGACAGGCGAAGGCAGCGATGGAGTGTGGGCACGGCCGTACGTGGGTATATTAGGAAACAAGCAAAACAAAGTTGGTTACAAAGTGTTGATATTGCATTAGATAGAGCAGGCGAAAGAGTTCTGCTTTGGCGGCCGGATTGCCTCCACTTTTGGAGTTGCAATACCCGTAGGCTTGGAGTCTTATGGCACTCACAGATACAATAACGCTGCCCGCTGGGGCTGCTCACCTTTCCAGGGTATCAGGCGTGGAACCCATACTGAAGACCGAAAACTTGTGGAAGATTTATCACACGGGCCGGGTGGACGTGACCGCTCTCCAAGGGGTGAATTTTTCCGTCCAGCCGGGCGAATTCGTTTCGGTCATGGGGCCCTCAGGCTGCGGCAAATCAACTTTGCTGTACATTATCGGTGGATTGGCGCGGGCAACGCGCGGAAGAGTTCTGGTGGATGGCAACGATTTGGCGGCCATGTCCGACGCGGAGCGCACCAAGCTGCGCCGGCACAAAATTGGATTCGTCTTCCAGCGATTTAACCTCTTGCCCACGCTCGATGCCTACGGCAATATCGCCATCGCGCAGCATATCCACGGAAACGGGTTTGACCCGCACCGCTTCGAGGTGGTGGTCAAGATGCTCGGACTCGGCGACCGCTTGAAGCACCGCCCTTCAGAAATGTCCGGCGGAGAGCAGCAGCGCGTGGCGCTGGCCCGCGCGATTATCAACGAGCCAAGGATCGTACTTGCAGATGAGCCCACGGGCAATCTGGACTCGAAGAATTCTGAAATCGTGCTGAGCATGCTGCGCCAGCTAAACAAGGAATTCGGGCAGACCATCGTCATGATCACGCACAACCCGGAAGCCGCCGCATACGGAGATTCCATCGTGCACATGCGGGACGGGATGATCGTGGACGGGGTCCCGGCCGATTGAGATGGGCACTCTGGGTCGGTTTTTTAAGCGCATTTTTCTCTGGACATACGAGCGCGGCACCGTGCCCTATGACCTTGCTGTCGGCGCGATTCTTGTTTTTGTCCTGCTCACTCCCCGGAATTGGTTCAGCGACCGGCCCCAACTTGCCCTCCCTTCATCGCAGGTAGGTGTGGTGCTGATTGCCGACGACTCGATCGCGGGTACCGAGACTTTCCATGTGGACCCGCGCATGCTTGCCCTACCTCTACCCGAACCTGAACTTGAGCGGCTGTTGCATGATGCTGTTCGCAAGAATGTTCCCGATCTGAAGGGCCGGTCTTTTCAGATCATGCACTTCACGCCGGTCATGGGGCCGGATGGCCAAGTGAAATATTACGAAGTTAAGGTGAAGTTTTAGCGAGTTCCGCCGGCGTTTAGCATCCGGGAACACCTGTACCCACCCGGTTCCTCCGCGCATCCTACCTGTGTGGTACCATGCACGGACTTGAATTCATGACCAACGGTTCCTGTAGGAGATTGAAAATAGAGGACATTCACGGCAGGCGCGTTGCGCTGATCGCTCTGGTACTTGCGCCCATTTGTGCTTTGATGGGCGTGGCGTCCATTGCAGGCGGGCAGTCGCGGTGGACCGTGGACTCTGCGTTGAAGCAGCTCGACAGCCAGGCCAAGAGCTTCCGGAGCCTCACGGCGAATATCGAGCGAACGAAAGTCACCGTCGTCGTGAACGATAAATCCACGGAATCCGGCACCATTGCCGTGCGCCACGATGACAAGATGCGGATTGAGTTCACTCAGCCGGACCCTCGCACCATACTGCGGTCAGGAAACGAACTCTACCTCTACAATCCGAAGATCAAGCGCGTGGAACAGTACGATTTGGGCAAGCGACGCTCTCTGGTGGACCAGTTCTTGTTGCTGGGCTTTGGGACTTCTGGAACAGAGATGCAAAAGGGATACCTGGTCACACTTCTGGGCGAGGAACAGATGGACAACCGCCAGGTGTTGAAATTGGAGTTGACACCCAAATCGGAGGAAGTACGAAACCAGGTCTCAAAGATTCACATTTGGATTGACGAATCCACCTGGCTACCGGCGCAGCAACAGTTTTTTGAAACGGGTTCGGGAGATTATCTGTTGATCCGTTACACCAACGTCGTTCGCAATGTTCGCTTAACGGATACCGACTTCAAGCCACATTGGCCAAAGGGCGTCACTCACTTCAAGCCGTAAATCCGGGCCACCTTCACTGAAGAAATAAGATTTGATCAGCGAATCGCGCCGCGTTCCTGTTCGAGAAGTGCTTGCTTGCGTCTAATCCCCCAGCGATAACCCGCCAGGTGGCCGTCTCCTCGCACCACGCGGTGGCATGGCACAACGATTGAGACGGGATTGGTGGCACAGGCGCGCGCCACCGCACGAGATGCCGTCGGCTGCCCCAGGGCACGGGCAATCTGGCTGTATGTCCGCGTGGCGCCATACGGAATCTTGCGCAGCTCTTCCCAGACGCGGCGTTGAAAAGCCGTTGCCTCCACGTCGGTGGGCAGCTCCAGCCGCCGCTCGCCACCGCTCAAGTGCTTGATAATTGGCTTCACCCAAGAGCCAAGCGCGCTGGCATCATGGCGGATCGCGGCATTGGGATATTCCTTGCGCAGAGCGCGTTCGAGAGGCTGATCGGTGTCACCCAAATAGACCGCCGAAACGCCGCGGGCTGTAGCTGCTACCAACACCCGTCCGAGCGGGCACTTTTCAATAGTGTAGACAATTTCCATTCCTCTGCCTCCCAGTTTGTAAGTTGCGGGCGTCATACCCAGATGCTCGTAGGCCCGTTCATATAGCCTGCTCGCCGAGCCATAGCCGGCCTCATAAAGCGCGGTGGTCACATCGTCTCCGCCCTTCAAACGGCCCTTCAGGCGGTGAATTCGCAACGCATCCGCAAATTGTCGCGGCGTGATGCCAATCACGCGGCGAAAAAGCCTGTGAAGTTGATGCGTGCTCGTTCCAGCCTTCGCCGCGAGCTCGGGAAGTCGAACGGGCCGCTCCGAATCTTGCTCCACTTGGAGCTCAATCTCGCGGCACAGGCGCACTACGGATCCAGCATCCGTATCCAAATCTGGCGCCTGCTTGCCGTTTGGCTTGCAGCGGAGGCAGGGCCGGAATCCGGCTTTTTCGGCGGCTCCCGGCAACGGAAAGAAGGACACTTGCGCTCGCCCCGGGCGGCGCGAAGGACATGACGGCCGGCAATAGATCCCCGTGGAGCGGACACCGTAAACAAATTTGCGGTCCATACGCGCGTCGCGATCCAGAACGGCCTGCCATCGTCGGGCATTTGGGGCACGGTTAATCATAGTTCGGGTCGCCATGCTGTGCTTGTGATCCAGTGCTTGATTCATCGTTGCTAAGGATACGGACCTTCCCAAAATACCGCTATCCGAATCTTGCACGCAAACTTGGCCATGTCGCCCTGCGTTTGTCATGGCCAGACGACCCGCCCTACTTGGGCGAAATCAATCTGGGACCACGGGTTGCCCCGTGGTTTCCTCGGGCGGATGCGGTGCAGTGATCACCAACACCACAGCGGTGAGAATGATTGCCGCGGCGATGAGCATTCTCGGAGTGAGCGATTCGCCCACCAATGCCCAGCCGAGAAAAACGGCAACTATTGGATTAACGTAAGCATAGGTAGCAACACGGGCAGCCGGCGCCACGTGAAGTAAGTAGGTATACGCTGAAAATCCCAATATCGTGCCAAATATCGCGAGATAGAACGTAGCCAGGATTGAGTGAGTCGATACATGAGCAAAATCCAGTTGCTTGCCTTCGCCAATAGCGAAACCCATCGCGGAAACGATCACTCCGCCCATGATTGCAAAAATGGATGTGCCGATCAGCGGGGAATGAGGCAGCGTTATATGCCTTGAGAAAATGGACCCAGTCGCCCAGCAGAAGGATCCCGCGAAGAGCACAACTGCGCAGATGAGACTCACATCGCTTCCGTATGTGTGAAAGAACGGATCGCTTTGGCTCACCAGCAGGGCCACTCCCGTCAGCCCCACGGCCAGTGCAACCACAATGCGTCCCGTGGGGCGCGTGCCTCCCGGACGGAGCCAGTCCAAAATCGCCATCCACAGCGGCACCGTGGCGACAAGAATGGCCGTGATATTCGTCGGAGTATGTCGCGCTTCCGCCCAGGCGATTGAACCGTTGCCGCCGCCGATCAAGAGGCCTCCGACGAATGCGCCTGAAATCCAGTGTCGTAAAGTGGTTTTCTCCTTGATATGGAGACGCGCCAACGGAAACAAGACAATTCCCGCAAGGATCTGGCGCGCGCCCACCGCCAGCAGCGGCGGAATCGTATCCACCGCATAACGGACGCCCAGAAACGTGGAGCCCCAAAACAAATAGACCATCGCAAAAGCCAGCGCCGTCTTTCGGCCTCCACCCGTTTCATGGAGTGCCGCACCGCTCGAGGCCGATCCGAAATCAGTGCCGGCCAGCTTGGCGGTCGTTGCCACTTCTACCTTGGGCTCAAGGTTGCTCAAGTATTTCGCGCTTTCTTTCACTGCATCCCCGCGGGGTGCGCCGACACGTTGGTTTGCTTAGCCCAGACTAAGAGATTCCGGGCCGCTGGTCGAGCGCCATATTGGTGTTGGCAAAATCCCCCACGCCGGGCAAGCCTTTAAGTTGCTAATCAGGAAACTCGGAATTGGGCTCGATTGACGATTCCCGCGCTTGATTTCATATTGTTTAACGCCGCGCCAGGCGCGTTTTTGCAAAAGGGGGAAGTATGCGCACGGCGCAAAAAAACAGACCATCCAAGCAGATTTCCGCTACTAAATCCGGTGGCTCAGCATTTGGCTCGCCCGGCGAGCACAGCGATGAAATATTCAACCAGTCTTCCTTGGGCAGTTGGATTTCACCACCGGGAATGGAGCCATTTCCGTCGGATGAGTCGCCCGTCCCGAATGAGCGTCGAAGTTTCCCGCGCGCCAATCTAAGGCTGGCCATGCGGATTCTCCGCATCGCCGGACGCCGCGAGGCGCAATCGGTGCCGCTGCAGACCGCGAATATCAGCTCGAGTGGAGTCTATGCGCGATGTCCCTTCCTGGTGGAACCGGGCACTCCGGTGCACCTCGAGGTGGAGTTGGTGCATCGGCCTGCGGGGCGTGGATCGGTTCGCATGATCACGGAGGCGCATGTGGTCCGCGCGAAAACGGATTCAAAAACTGGTTGGCATGCCCTCGCGTTCTCGTTCGATGACATCACTTTCGAGCGGGATTACACGCCCTTTCCACAATTCACGCCCCGCTGAAGCCCAAGAGCCTATTGGCGGAGTCGCTGCGCCAGCATATTCTTCCATGGCGAATCGCATTAGGGCGCCACATCACCATCCGCGATCCCAAACTTCCATAATTTCCGGGTTATCCGGTTGAATCAGTGTTGTATGGTTGGTGAGGCAGTGTCCCGCGGTTTGTAGTCTTCCCAGCGGACCACCAGGCGCACTCGCGTGGTGCCTTTTTTTGAAGTGACCGATCCATCCGAGCGCAGATACGCGGGAAACCAGATTTTCCCCACGACGTTTTCACGATAGGTATCGAAATAGGTGAACGGAAAATTCTCGGTGGACACATCTCCCAGCTCTGTCACCCAATGCCCGGTGGTTTTCACGATGACGAAGTCCTGGTCGTCCACCCAGATGACGCCGTCGAAATAGGCGCGGGTGCGCTCAACCTGCTTCGGCTTCACGCGGAAAATATACGTATTCAGCTCATCCACTTTTTGTGTGCCTTCATAGACGAGGTCGTAATGCATCAACTGGGTTGTCGTGAATGGCAGCGGCGGAATCTTTGAAAGAACCCCGACATGTTCTGGATCGAGGTCTAGAACATTCAGTGTGGAATCCGGCGGCTTAGCTTCGACATCCGCGAAATGGCCATCCGGCATTTCCGCAAGTCGCGTCGTATATTGAAATTGCCCCGTAGTCTTGCCCTGCTCGTCCAATTCGAGCACTTGCACCACCCGGTGATAGGTGTACAAGCCGTGGGCGCGCACCATCCCGTCCTCATTCTCACTGAACCGCTTGATGATTTCCGCGGCGGGAATGGGAGGAGGTCCGGGCGACGGCTCCGCGGGGATAACTACAAGTGGCGGCCCGTTTGCGGGGGGTGGAAGCGGGCCCGGGCGGCGACCTTGGCCGCTTGCCGGAAGCGCCAGAAGCGCCACCACACCGAAGAAAATAGTCTGTCTCTGGTATTCAGCACGCATAATTATTTAGATGCTCTGTTGTCCGTTCACGTTTGTTTTCGGCAGCGGCTGCATTCATTGAGCCGGTCGCACGATAGTGTAACGCACAACGAAATGTGTGGCATTCGTGCCGTTGCTCATGGATGGAAATGCAAGCGCGATGCGCGCGGAATAGTTTTTCTGCTCAATTGTGACACTGCCAAATTCAGCAGTGCCAGGTGATTTCCATTCCAATTTTAGAGTCGGGCGGCCTGGACTACGCACCTCGAGCTTAGCAATCCCGGGCGGGATGACGATGGGATCTCCGCCTTCCTCAAATTCTTTACATAACTCAGCCGCGCCTACGGCATTGGATACGATGCCGCTCTTGGAATCTTGGCGGTCGGGTGCGCCGCCCCAACATAATTGTGTTCTCTCCGATTGCAAGGCTGAAGCAGGCACAGAAAACGCAGTGACAAGATTCGCGTGTGCAGCTGTGTCTACCTCGGCTCCCGTTCCGTCCCACAAGGAGGCGCGGCCGACTTCGTAATCGGTTTCAATAATGTCTTGCCCGTCTTTCCCAGACATGCGAATTGTCTTCACGATACTGCCAAAACCCGGTACTCCCTGGGGCCAACGTGCGACCATTCGTACACCCGTATTGTCAGATGTTGTCTGCCACTCCGCTGCGTAGGGAACATCGAACAGAGGCTCCGGCAGAGTTTCGTCCGATTTGGGAAATCGGAGAAAATCGCGCATTCCACCGACCATGGTGGTCAAATTGTAACCGCTGGCCTTGTCCACCAGGGCAACCGCCTGGCCGCCCGCTACAGGAAGCAGTATGAGTCGCACGCGGCCGTTTTCCAGCACCCAGTCAGTTTCTCCCGATCGCTCGAAATCGAATTGGTAGTGAATTGGTGCATCCCCATCCGCGGAAATAAATGAGATGGGGGAGTCTTTGTCCCCGGGATGATCGCCAGTCAAAGTAAGTTTGCCCTCGGAAATGCCGTTTTGCGAAAGATCCGCCGGGCCATTCGAATGCATTCTTATGGTTTCGATTTCATCGCCTAACTCCGTCATGCGGAGCGTTTCCGAACCGTGGAGTGTGCCGTCAACGGTGGCCTGAACCGTGAGTGGGGAATCATTCAAATTCTCCGCGTCAATGGAAAGTTGCGGGCTCCTGTCTCGGTTGAGAACAATTAGGGGAGGAATGGTTGAAAGCGCTGAACCTTCCCCAAGTGGAAGTCGCACTGCATCTGGAATCGTATACCTGTAGCCGTTACCGCGCCGTTTCGCCGGTTTTTTTCGCTCCGGCGCATCCGGAGTATAGGGAAGGTGGATCTGCAGCTCACGCCGGAAACTCGGAGCCAAGCCGCGAGGTAAAACAACCGTAAAAATTCCCGTCACCTTATCGTATTTCCCCTCCAAAGTTCGTTCAGGAAATCCAAAACCTGACTGTGAATCCATTGGCGACGGAGGTTCCACAACGCTGATGTCTGATGTGGGAAGACGTCGTGGTCTCTGCTCGATCTTCGGCTTCGGAACCGGAAGCTGGGAAGGAAGGTCAACACTCGCCGGAGCTGCGCGAAGGCGCAGTAGGATGGTGGCGTTCGTTGGGGCATAAAAAGACAATCTCAGGGTTTTTCCGTCGCGCACGGCGTCGAGCAATTCCGCACCTGCCGCCACCACTCGGTCCGAGCAAGCATCCGCACGCGCCTCTTGGGGGCAAAGCGGAGTATTCAAGGGCAGCATGAGCGATTCGCCAGTGGGCACTTCCACAGGCAGTTCGACATAATCGGACTCAGATCCTCCTCGCGCATTCACGGTGGGCGGAAGGATTTTTAAATTTTCCTGCACCGGCGCGTCGCTGCTCCAATTCGTAACGCTGAGCAAACCCTTTCCACAGTGCGGCCGGCGCAAGGAACAGTCATCGTCCGGCGCGCCCAACGGTCCCGCGGATTCATTCGGCAGCAATTCCTGAACTAGCAACGCGCCGGATTGCCCCGGGGCCTGGATGATGGGTGAACGGATACCCACTTGCTGCACCAAATTGTGTAACTCGGCCATTGCTTCGCCGGCCTGAGCGTGCGACTGGTCACTTTCAAAACTCTCGGTGGGGTCCACCCAGGAATAGAAATCCTTGCCCCATTCGATCACCTGCCCCTGTCCGAGTTTCGCGGCCCTCATGGCGTCGGCCAATTGCGTCCAGGGGGTATCTCGCAGGGCCTCATTGAAAACCTGGCCGGCGGGCAAGTCTGCATTGCACACCAGGGTCCCTCCGCGGCGGACATAATCGAGGAGCGCAGTTTGAGTCCCGGCCGGAAGGAATGCGGTGCCGTGAAACGCATGGGGAATCATCAAGAGGAGTACTGGATAGTGGAGAAGCGAGTCCACGGGCTGGACGGCCGGGTCTGTCAATTCCACCGGCAGGCCCGCAACGAAAGCGACGCGCTGGATCTGCCGTAGCGTGCCCCGCGATTCCTCGGCGGCGCTTTCGGCGGAAAAAGGCGGAAGCCCCTCAACCCGCGAAAGTCCGCCGCGCCAATCCACCAGCCCGATGCTGGCCCGGGGATGCGCCGAAGCCAGAAACTCGCCCCACGGTTCCAACAGCTGTGCGTTGCGTTCGACCGCAGTTGCGCGGGCCTGCCGGACGCCGCTCAAATCAAGGGCGGCATCCCAGCGGTAAGAACGATTCGCGCGGGCGGTCTGATACCCGGGCGGCGTGAGCGAATCTTGCAGGGGCGAGTATTCGATCCCCGCGGCGCCTTGAGCCAGCAGCCATCGCGAGCTAAGCAACGTTTGGAAGGGCGGGCTGCGCGGCGGCCCCGCGTCATCCCAAGGCGTGAACCAGCCGGCCTGAAAATCACTAAGAAACGCCGGGAAATCCGGCTGTGTGCGCAAAGTTTGGGTCAGCAGTGCGAGTGTCTGCGCATCGGAATCCTGAAGCCTCAGCCTGTTTGATTTTGAGTTTTCAATCTGTGACCGGGTGTCCGGGCTCAAGAACCATTCGCCGGCAATTGCGATGCTGGATCCTGTTGCGCCTTGCTCCAATCCATTCTCCGCATGCGACGCGGTGACCACAAAGGAAGCTTCGATTCCATCTGCGGTCAGCGCGTCGCGCAAGGTCTTGATATATTGCCAGTATGTTGCGGGATCGTGTCCCGCGGCATCCAGAGCCGCTGTGTTATCCAGAAAAACGAAAAGTAATGGCCCTGACGATTGCTGATTTGTAGGGTCGCCCTCGTGCGCCGGCCGGAGAGATATGGTTACCGTTCTTGAGGAATTGTAGGGAGTCAACTCATGCGCAACAGCGGCCAGCCACAACGCGGCGTAGTGCATATGCGTCGCATTGGAAAGCCACTTCTTCGCCGCCGCTTCCGGGTCCGTCGCCTGAATGCGTGCCGCGAGCGGATAGAATCCTGCGAATTGCTCCACGACGGGAAGCTTGTAATCCTCATTGCGGAGAAGCCAATCGGGAAAGCCGCCATTTCGCCATTCGTCGCCAGTCGTAGGCCCAGGCCGGGCGATTAGCCGGAATCCTTTTTCCGAGATCATCCGCAACAGCCCGCGCAAATCGCGCCGTGCCTGCGTATGACCATCAAAATCGAAATCACCCTCGCGCAGCTCATGCCAATTCCAGGGAATGCGCAGATCGATGGTGTTGATGCCCAGGTCGCGATACCGGTCCAGCGAGTGGCTCCATAAATCTTCGGGAATTCTGTAATAGGGGAAAGAAGCCGCGTGGATGAAAAAGGGACGCCCATCCACGTGCAGCTCCGGGTAACCGTGCACGCTCAGGATGTGCACGCCAGAAGCGGGCGCCGCCGCTGGAGTCGGGGCGGCGCCGGGCTTCTGCGCGCTCCCTGGAATCGCCAGAGCGAGTAGGAGTGCCGCTGCGCCAAGGCAACAAATGCGTGGGTCCCGAGAATAGTGGAGGACTGTTCCCAAGGGTATTTATGCTCTCGCCGAGCATATTACAAGACGCGTACGTTCGCATGTTACGAGAGGCAGATGGAAGCCCAACCTGCGTGTTGGATCACGAACCTCTGGTAGAATGCCTCGCTGGCGTTGATCATGGCGCAAGTCGCAAAGCGATTTTATGTTTCCGGGTTTGTCCAGGGCGTGGGCTATCGCTTCTTTGCGCAGCGTGTTGCCGGGCGGCTCGGTATTTATGGATACGTCAAGAATTTGCGCGACGGACGGGTCGAAGTGTACGCCATCGCGCCGGAAGAAAAGCTCCGCGAACTGCGCAATGAGCTGCGGCAGGGCCCGCGTGGCGCCATGGTCGAAGAAGTAGCCGAAGATGACGCGAAGCTGATGGCACAATATGCGGACGGATTTTCCATCGAGCATGAGATGTAGCCGCGCGATCATTGGAAATACGTAAAGAGACAGGGAGAGGCGCGAATGACTGATCTGAAAAATTTGATCCGGGAAGTCCCCGATTATCCCAAGCCGGGGATTCTTTTTTACGATTTGACCACTCTGCTCAAGGACAAGAAAGGATTTCATGCGCTGGTGGACCACCTCTGCTCGCATTACTCTGGCGCCCACGTGGACATTGTGGTAGGCATCGAAGCGCGCGGATTTATTTTCGCGCCTGCGCTGGCCTATCGCCTGGGCGCGGGTTTTGTGCCCGTGCGCAAACCGAAAAAACTTCCTGCGAAAACCGCCTCCGTCACTTACGATCTGGAATACGGCACGGACACGCTTGAAATCCACCAGGATGCTGTGCAGCCAGGGGATCGGGTGATTGTCTGCGACGACCTGTTGGCCACAGGCGGCACTGCGGCGGCGACGGTAAAGCTTGTCCGCCAACTGAAGGGTGAAGTGATCGGCACTGCGTTCGCCGTTGAGCTCACATTCCTGAACGGCCGCGCCAAGCTGCCCGGAATCGATGTTTTTTCAATGCTGAAATACGACAAGTAGCCGGTGGAATTCAGCCGCACTTCGATTTCTACTGGGATTTTGACTCTGATTTTGTCTGGGCCTGCCTTTGGCGGACCGCCTCGAAAAGAACAATACCCGCCGCCACGCTCACATTCAGCGAGCGCACCGGACCTGTGGTGGGAATGGAAACCAGAAAATCGCAGCGCTTGCGGACAAGTTCGTGAAGTCCCCCGCCTTCGCCGCCCAGCACAATAGCAATCGCCCCTTTGTAATCCACATCCGTGTGCTGTCGTTCCGCGCTCTCGTCCAGGCCCACCAGCCAGTAGCCGGCTTCCTTCAACTGCTCCATCGTGCGCGCGATGTTCACCACTCGCGCCACCGGCAAATGTTCCAGGGCGCCCGCTGCGGCCCGGGCCACGGTTTCGTTTAACCCCGCCGCGCGACGGTCCGGCAGGATGACGCCGCTTGCTCCCGCGGCGAGCGCCGACCGGATGACCGCGCCCAGATTGTGCGGATCCTCGACGCCATCGAGCACAACAAGCATGCCGGGTTGGGAACTTTCCCTTGTCGTGTGCGCCAGTAAATCTTCCAGATCGAGAGTGTGCTTGGCCGCAGCCATCGCTACAACGCCCTGATGCTGTGAAGTCCCCGCCAGGCGGTCCACAATCGCGCGCTCTTCAAACCGTACGGGAACGCCGCGCTCGCGCGCCTTGGCGGTGATTTCTTCCAGGCGATCGCCGTGACGTCCGCGTGCGATCACGATGCGTTCGAGCGCCCGCCCGCTTTCTAGAGCTTCGCGCACCGCGTGGATTCCCGTGAGCCGGCCCATATCGCCTTTCACTTGAACTTGAATTAATTAATCACCACTTATTCAAGCGCCGCGCAAAACTCCAACACGCGCTCTCTATTGTTTTTCACCGGAGCAAGCCCAGGAGTTGACGCCGCGCTGTCCAACAACAGAATCACCCGGTCGAATTCCCCTCCGCCCGCGCGGCCCACCAGCGCCAGCCGCAACGGATGAAATAATTCCCGGCTGCTGAATGGCACCTTTTCCTTGATGGTATCCACGATTACCTTGAATCGGTCGGAATCCACCGCTGGTCCTTCGAGCACAGCCAGCGCCAGCTCTCGAATCACATCGCGCGCGCCGTCGCGCCCCAGCACGGCGTGGTTTGCAGGATCGCGAAGAATCGCCGCGGCGTCGTATTGGAATATCAAGTCGAGCAGCGAGGCGAGCTCGGAGCGATCAACAGCATTTGGACCTAAGAGCGACGCAGCGCGATCAAGCCAATTTGCCAACGCTTCATTTTTTTCAATGTTGGGAACAAGCCAGCCTCGCTCGCGCAGAATTGCTCCAACGTCGGCAGTGGTAAACTGGTTTTCACGCGGCTCGGAAGGTGTGTTGGGATGAGTCGCGTGCATATTCGCCGACTACCCTGCAATAGTCGCCACGGCGTGCGCTGCAATTGCTTCTCCACGCCCGATGGCATCCACGCCCTCATTTGTCTTGGCTTTTAAGTTGATGTGATCCAACTCGATTCCCAGTGCTCCCGCCAGCGCTTTGCGCATTGCCGGAAAATGTGGGCCAAGCTTGGGGCGTTCTGCAATCACAATGGCATCAATGTGAAAGATATGCAGACCTGCTTTGCCATACAGCCTCCGGACGTGTCTTAGAAAATCCAGGCTGTCGGCGCCCTTCCATTTGGGATCCGTGTCGGGAAAATGTGTGCCGATGTCCCCTAAACATGCAGCTCCTAACAGTGCATCACAAATTGCATGAGCCAATGCATCTCCATCGGAATGACCCACAGACCCCTTGTCAAAGGCCAACTCAATCCCGCCTATTCTCAATTTGCGGCCTGACTCTAAGCGGTGTAGGTCGTAGCCAATCCCAGAACGCACGGCGCCACCCGGCCTCTTACTGCGGACTTGCCGTGCTGTTTGCGCCCCTCGTTTAGGCATGGCTAATTCGACTTCCGCTCCTGTTCCAGATAAAACCGCGCCAGTTCCATGTCACCCGGGCGCGTAATTTTCAAATTGCATATCGAGCCGGCCACCACGTAGACATCGTGGTCCAATCGCTCGACAAGCCCCGCCTCATCCGACGCAGTGAAGCCATCGCGCGCAGCCAGTGCATAGGCATCGCGGAGCAATTCTGTCCGAAACGCCTGTGGAGTTTGCGCCAGCACGATGCGCTCGCGGGGAATGGTCGCCGTAATCAGCGCCACATCGCCGGGTTGGCTGGTCCGCTTCACTTCTTTCACCGTATCCAGTGCCGGAATGCCCACAATGGCGGCGCCATGTTCGCGCGCCGCGGCCAGCACGCGCTCAATCTGTTCGCGGGAGACCAGCGGTCGCACCGCATCGTGCACCACAACAATCTCCACGCCTTCGCCCACCTCGGCCAGCGCCTTGCCCACCGATTCCTGACGTGTGCCGCCCCCGCGCACCACTCGCACCGGGCGTCCCAACTTTTCCTTCGCCACGCGTTCGGATAGCGCAGTTTCTTCCTCGGCCAGTGTAGCAATCAGAAATTCGGAAATCTCCGCACACGCAGCCAGTCGCCGCAAAGTGAAAACCACCAGCGGCAAATGATCCAGTTCAAGAAACTGCTTGGGGGTCTCGGCGCCCATGCGGGTGCCCAGTCCGGCGGCGGGAAGAATAGCGGCAACGCGGCTCATAATGAAAGCTGTAATCCCCTGTCTGACACCCCTGCTTGCGGGGGAAAAGAGTCTAACCTACTCGCTTGAGGAGATAAACCGCGCAGGCGTTCCGCGGGCCAATTCAGGCCACGTGTGCCGTAACAATGAATTCTGAATTACTCCCGCGGAACTTCCGGAAATATAGGCCGCGGTGCGCGTTCGGTGGTTCCCGTGGGTACGGGCGTGTCGGAAGGCCTCATGGGGGGATCGATGCGCCCCGGTTCAGGACTGATGTGCATGGAATTGCGCGGGTGTTCGGAGCGATCATCCAGCCGCCCAAAGATCATCTTCCCGGCCGTGGTCTGGTGCACCGACGTCACGGTAATGTCCACGGTCTTGTTTATCACTTTGCGCGCGCCGTCCACCACCACCATAGTGCCGTCATCCAGATACGCTACGCCCTGGTTATACTCTTTTCCTTCGCGCAGGATGAAAACGCGCATCGCCTCACCCGGCAGAACCACAGGCTTCAGCGCATTGGCAAGCTGGTTGACATTCAATATTTCAATGCCTTGCACGCTCGCCACTTTGTTCAGGTTGAAGTCATTGGTGACAATTTTACAGTCGTAGCGTTTGGCCACTTCAATTAGTTTCAAATCCACTTCGGGGATTTGCGGGAAAGCATCTTCGATCACTTCCACGTCAATGTGGCTCATCTTCTGCAGGCGCTGCAGCACTTCCAGCCCGCGGCGCCCGCGTTGCCTCTTGAGCGGGTCCGCGGCGTCGGCCACCATCTGCAATTCACGCAAAACAAAGTTGGGTACCAGCAGAGTCCCGTCCAAAAAGTGCGCCTCGCAAATGTCCGCCAGCCGGCCGTCAATGATGACGCTGGTGTCCACCACTTTCACCAGCCGCCGTGAGGACCGTTCGTTGCCGAACACGCCCCCAAACGCTTGTAAGTTCAGCATATCGCCTTTATTGGCGCCGACAATCAGCCCGATATAAGTCATCACCAGCAGCAGCGCCATGCCCACAAATGACCGGCTGGCCTCCGGCATGATGGTCTGCGACAGAACCAGGTTCATCAGATAGGCGCCCAGGATACCGAGAATGGACCCGATGGAAGCGCCGATCAGCTTGCGGAGGCTTGCATGCATCAGCCGCCATTCGGCGACGAAAACCAGCATCGCAAATCCGAGTCCGGCCAACGCTGCTGGAATCGGCTCCAGGTTAAATGGGTGGAAGTGGTATCCAATGGCCACACAAGCCAGCGCGAAAATTGTGCGGAATGCAATCCGGTCGGTGACACTGCCGAAGCTTCCCCCGCTCACCGGGGCTTTGTGGGATACCTTGGGTATAAAAATTTCAGGCGATTCAGAGTTGTCGGTCCGGCCCGGCCGAACAGGATTACGTTCCATAATGACCTCTTATTATTTTTATAAATGCTCCGCCTTATAAAATAAAACAAAAATGCAGCGCCCTAGGGTGCGCGTGCGAAAGATGTAGTAAAAACCTGTTTAGGACGACCTGGTTTCTATTCTTCATATACACCCGTAGTCATATGAGGTCAAGCAAACCTGAGAACAGGTTGTGGATCAGCAACCCGCGATGCCAGGGCTTGGTTGCAATCTTCTGGAATAAAAATTCAATTGTGAATCAGTGGCCAAAGTGATTCGTCATTTTGCGAAATGCTCTTCATGTTTGCAGTCGAAGCTTCATGTTGAGGAGGCGAGTGAAGTCAGGGAAATGCGATCACTCAGGTCGATGTCCTCGCTGCTTTAACAATAGTTCCTGGTGAGTTGGCCGTCCGCCGGCTTGAGCGTGTAGGACAGTGACTGGTAATTTCTTCTGCCGAGTAATATCTGTGGAGAAAATTGCGGAGCGGATCGAAGGCCTGCATTCAGCGGGATAGCTTTTCAATTCAGATAAATACGCGGGACGCGCCAACCAAGGCCCACCAAAACTTGCGCTGTCACAGTACCCAACTGTTTTGCCACGTCGAACGCGTATTGCGTTGCGTTTCCATCGGTCCCGTAAATGGTGGCAATGTCGCCAGCCTGCACACCTTCCACCTCGGTTACATCCACAGCCGTTAAATCCATGGAAACAATTCCAACCACTGGCGCAAACTGTCCACGCACAATCACTTTTCCATGATTGGCCATTCCCCGCTGGATTCCGTCGGCGTAACCGGCGGCAAGAATTGCAATTCGTGAGGGCCGCTCTGCGCGGAATTTGGCGTTGTAGCCAATCGCGGCGCCAGCCGGGACGTCGCGCAGCGAAATGATGCGCGCGCGAAAACTCAGCGCGGGATTGAGGCGCACATTGCGCGCGGCATCAGCGGTTCTCATCGGTGGATCGTAATTCTGGTGATAGCCATAAAGAATTGCGCCGGGCCGCACCGCGTCCGCCCAGGTTTCCGGGCGAGAAATAATCGCCGCGCTATTGGCCATGTGAACGATGCCAGGATTGAGTCCAATCTCGCGCATATGCGCAACCGCGCCGAGAAACACGCGCGTCTGGTCAGGAGTTTCGGAGGTGGTGAAAACTTCAGACGAGGCGAAGTGCGTGAACGTCCCCATCAAACGCAGGTGCTTGCAATCAGCCAGCGCACGCGCGAAGCAATCCACTGATGCAGGGCATAGGCCCAGCCGGTTCATTCCACTGTCAATTTTCAGATGAATTCCCAACGGACCGCGCAGTTTTCCCGAAGCTCGCGCAGCTGCTTTCTCCAATGTACGCAACTGCTCGCAATTTGTGACCGAAGGCGTCAAGCCATATTCGATGATCCGCTTTTCTTCGCCCGGCCAAAACCCAGTGAGAACCAGGACCGGCTTCTTAATCCCCGCCTCGCGCAGCTCGATACCTTCCGCGGAGCAGGTGACGCAGAATTGGTCCGCGCCCGCGCGGCCCAAAGCTTTCGCGGCGGCTGGGCCACCGTGGCCGTAACCGTTGCCTTTCACCACCGCAAGAATCCCAACGCGTTTTCTCGTGCTGCCTGCGGCGGGCTTCGCCGAATCCAGGTGCGCGCGGATGGCGCGCAAATTATGCTCAAGAGCCGAGGTGCGGATTTCAGCCCAAACGGGACGCCCTACGATTTTTGGTCCTTGCGTCATTGCTCCAACCCAACAGCTGCTTTTCGACAAAAGTCTCGTCTATAACGAGGATAATCCAAATCCTCTTCGGGCAAAATGGCCGCTGCCCTGGGTGCGCGCCGGATAGTCAACACTGCACTCAAAGTGCAAATGGGCAGCCAAACTCACCGGCCCGCGAATTCAGTCCCCTTCACTGCAAGTTACACATTCTAATCAAGATTTGGACGAGCATTTTTTGAACTGTTTCCGGGTAGGTTTTCCTCGCGGGCAGATCTACACGCGGTGTGGCAGGTTTGCGACGGGCTGCACCCTTCAGAAACGTGCGAAGCCTTTACATCCCTTGGGTCGCGGGTGCTGCTTCCTCAAATAGCGTGTAGCGTTGTAAGAATACGAATCGCAGCATGTCCGTGGGACCGTTGCGCTGCTTGGCAATAATCAGCTGAGTTTCGCCGCGTTCCTCCGGCGTGGCGCCCTCTTTAAACATCTTCGGGCGGTGCAGGAACATCACGACGTCAGCGTCTTGTTCGATGGCGCCGGAGTCCCTCAAATCGGACAGAACCGGCCCGCGATCCTCGCGTTCGGGCGCGCGCGTCAACTGGCTCAGGACAACCACGGGGACCTCCAGATCCTTGGCCATGGCCTTCAATCCCCGCGTGATGCTGGCCACTTCTTCGTTGCGCGTGTTAAAGCGGCCGCGCGCGGAAACCAGCTGCAAATAATCTATGATCACCAGCGAGAGCCCCTTGTCACGTTTCATGCGGCGGCATTTGGCCCCCATTTCGATTACGGTTGTGGCTCCGGAATCGTCAATCCACAGGGGAGTTTCTGAAAGAAACTGCAAGGAGGTCGTAATTTTAATGCGGTCTTCACGCGGAAGCTGGCCGGTGCGAAACTTGTGGGCGTCAATGCGCGCCTGATCCGATAGAAGGCGCAGCAGCAGAGATGCCTTGGACATTTCCAGGCTGAAAATCGCGACCGGCAGCGCGTTTCGTATCCCCACGTTGGACGCAAGGTTTATCGCGAAGGCCGATTTGCCAACCGAAGGGCGCGCCGCGAGCACAATAAGTTCCGATGGTTGCAATCCTGAGGTGAGATCGTCGAGTTGATGATAGCCCGTGGAAACGCCGGTGATTCGTTTTCCTTCATCAAATAGCCGGGAGATGCGATCGTAGCTGTTGCGAACCAGGTCGCCCATGCCGGTCAGTCCAGCGCGGACGCGATTTTCCGCGATTTCAAAAAGACTGGATTCGGCGCTGTCTAAAATAGCGTCAGCATCTTCGGTCGCATCCATGGCCTGCTGCTGAATGTTGTGGGTGGCATGGATCACTCTGCGCAAGACCGCTTTTTCTTTCACAATGCGCGCGTAGTGGTCCACATTGCTGATCCGCGGCACTCCGTCCACAAGCTGCGAGATATACGCCGCGCCGCCGACCGTTTCCAGTTCTCCATTTCGCTGCAACCGGTTGATCATCGTAATCAGATCGATTGCCTGGCGCTCTTCGCTCAGCTCGATCATCCGCGCGAAAATTCGCTGATGATTATCCTGAAAGAAATCCTCTGGCTTGAGCTTGTCCACCGCCACGTCCAGCATGTGGTTATCGAGCAGGATGGCGCCAAGCACCGAGCGTTCCGCCTCGGGGTTTTGTGGAAGGGGCCGTTCAATCGGTGGATTCGTGGCCATAAAAGTTTTTCCCCGCGCCTAAATTCGCCTTATCTTCGCCCAGGTAAGGCGCAGTTTCAAGCTGATTCAAATTGTGCTGCTGCAAGAATAGGGGATTAACGGTATCGACCGTGAGTCATCTTTATGGCCAGGGCTGAGGATTTCCCGAAGGCCCTGTGAATACCGTGGAAAAAAAGGCGCAATTATTATGGGACGCAGGACGGCTATAGGGCGCAGGACGGCGAAAATCCGCCGGTAAGCCGGATCAGGCAGCCGATTCGCGCGTCACCACAACTTTGAATTGCGCACCAACGTCGGTATAGAGCTTCACCGTAACCTGGAATTCGCCAAGCAGCTTGATGGGCTCGTCGAGCTGGATCTTGCGCTTGTCCACTTCATGCCCGAGCTTGGCGAGTTCTTCCGCCAGATCAGCAGTGGTTACTGACCCAAAGAGCTGGTCGGTCTCCCCCGCCTTGCGCACCAAACTGACCGTGACGCCATTCAGAACTTCGGCGTATCTCTGTGCCTGGTCGCGCTCGGTGGCGGTTTTCTTGGCCAACACCGTGCGGATCTTTTCCAATCGCTTCAGGTTTCCCGCGGATGCGGGCAGGGCCAGGTTGCGCGGCAACAGGTAATTGCGCGCGTAACCTTCGGCAATCTCAACCACCTGGCCGCGTGTGCCAAGCTTTTCCACATCTTCCTGCAAAATGATCTGCATGGTTTTTCTCGCAATCTTTCCTTTAGAGTTCCGATGCAAACGGCAGCAGGGCGATGTTGCGCGCCCGCTTGATCGCCTCGCAAAGCCACCGCTGGTGGCGCGAGCAGGTGCCGGTCATACGGCGTGGCAGGATTTTGCCGCGGTCCTGGACAAATTGGTGGAGCATTTCGGCCTTCTTGTAGTCAATGAAATCCACTTTGTCCACGCAAAAGCGGCACACCTTGCGCTTGCGGAAAAACTGGCGCTTCCCCTTGCGGCCACCAGGTCCTCCGGGGCCACCGCCTGGTGCGCCTCCGCCTCTGTCATCTCGCGGCGGACGCCCTCCTCGATCGCCTCTGTCACCTCGATCGCCTCCACCACCGGGGCCCGATGACCGCGGTCGTGGCGCAGAGGGCGGCCCGGAAGGTGCCGCGGGAGCAGTCGGTGCCGTAGGAGCAGCAGGCGCCGCGGGCGGAACATTTTCTTGGTCAGACATCTTTAGGTCCTTTCACTCAAATCAGAAATTCGTTCAGGTCGCCGGCGTGGCCGACGGTTGTTCGCCCGCGGGTGCTGGTGCTGCGGCGGCTGGCGGCGCCTGACGGCGCGGCCGGCGCGCAATCTTCTTTTCCCTGCGTGCCACCAGTTTCTTCTGCAACTTCATCTCTTCATCCAGACGGATGGTTTGATACTTGATCACCGGCTCAGCCACCTTCAGCCGACGTTCGAGTTCCTTCACCATCTCGCCATCGGTGCTCTTGAGCGACAAATAAATGAAGATACCCTCCCGGTGCTTGCTGACGCGGTACGCCAGCCGCTTGGTGCCCCAGTTTTCCTGCTTCTCGATCTTGCCGTGATGCTCGCTGATCACCTGCTCGAGCGTGTGCGTCAACTTGGCGATTTCTTCTTCCGGGGTTGCCGGTCGCAAGATAAAAATCAGGTCGTACAGTCTCTCTTCCATGTGTCCTCGATTCCGCGGGCAACGACTCCCGCCCGGCGGAGCAATTCCTAAGTTTCCGGCGTTTCCGGGGGCGGCACGCGACGGTTGAACTGGTTCATCGCACGCGCCACTCCATGTTTCAGAATCACTTCAACGGCCTGCGCGGCCTGGTCAATCATTTCAGTGGCATCCTCGATTTCGGCCCGCCGCAACTGGTGCAACACGTACCCCGCCAGGTCCCCCACTGGGTGATCGGGCCCTACCCCCAAACGCACGCGGCAAAAATCCATGGTGCCGAGCGAGCCGATCACCGACTTCATTCCATTGTGCGTGCCCGCGCTGCCATGCTCTCCAACGCGGATCATGCCCCACGGCAACATCACTTCATCGCACAACACAATCAAATCCGAGGGTGTCAGCTCCAGCCGCTCCAGCAACTCCCGCGCGGCCATTCCGCTCAGATTCATCATCGTTTGCGGCTTGGCGAGCACCACTTCCTGTCCCGCCAACATCCCGCGTCCGATGTACGACTTGGCCTCCGGCCGCTCCACACGGATATGGCCCGCTTCCGCCAGCCGGTCCACGGCCATAAACCCCATGTTATGCGGCGTCCAGGCATATTCCATGCCCGGATTGCCGAGTCCGACGATGAGCCACATTCGCTCGGCCGCCTGCTCCGCGGGAATTTCTCCCGCCATGGCTTACTTCTTCTCTTTCTTTTCTTTCTTTTCGGCCTTTGGTTCCGCCGCCGCCGGCTCGGCTGCGCCTTCTTCGCCTTCTTCTTCCTTCTTGCCCTTCTTGATGACTTCGGGTTCGGCGGGCACCGCAGCTGCTTCGGCCGCCACTGCCTCGGCCGGCTTCTCTTCTTCCACGCGCAGAGCAACGACGTGCGCAATCACGCGCTGCGGATCGGTGACCAGCGTCATCTTTGCGGGATCCAGTGCAATTTGTCCGGCGCGGAACTGCTTGCCGATCATCAACTCGGTCACATCCACGCGGAACTCGCCCGGAATTTCCGTGGGCAAGCACTCGATTTCGACTTCGCGCGTGACCATTTCAAAAATTCCGCCCTGCAACTTTACGCCCTGCGGTTCACCAAACGTGTGCACCGGGATCTTCACGCGCATGCGCACGTCCATGGCCACGCGCATCAGGTCCACATGGATCAGGACTCCCTTGACGGGATCCACCTGCAAATCCTTCACCATGGCGCTTTCTTCGCTGTCCGGCAATTTGATGGTGAAAATGGTGTTGTGGCCGGATTGCGACCGCAGGATGCTCGACATCTGCTTGGTGTTGACGGCCACGGCTTGCGCTTCGCCCTTCCCGCCATAAATCACTGCGGGAACCTGGCCGGAAACGCGCAGCCGCCTGGCCTCATTCTTTCCGCGATGGTCGCGGCGGGTGGCTTCCACAATAATTTGCGTCATACGTCCTTCCTTGATCTTTCAGAATTTCGCCCAGCGGGCCGCGCTAATTAAACAGCTCGCTGATGGATGTCTCTTCGTGAATCGAACGGATGCCGCGCGCCAACAAGTCGGCCACGCTCAGGACTTTTATCTTCTTCATCTTCCGCGCGGCTTCAGAAAGCGGCACGGAATTGGTGACCACAATTTCCTTCAGCTCCGATTTCGTAATGCGCTCCACGGCTGGCCCAGAGAGCACCGGGTGCGTGGCCGCCGCATAAACTGCTTTCGCGCCTTCGGCCAGCAGGGCTTCCGCGGTTTTCACCAGGGTCCCTGCCGTGTCAATAATGTCATCCACTACCAGCGCTGTGCGCCCGCGGACCTCTCCGATCAGGTTCATCACCTCGGCCACGTTTACGTCCACGCGCCTTTTATCCACAATGGCTAACGGGGCGTCCAACTTCTTCGCGAAGGCCCGCGCGCGCTCCACGCCGCCCGCATCCGGAGAAACCACGGTCAGGTCGGGCAGCGATTTCTGCTTGAAGTAATCAATCATCACCGGAGAGGCGTACAGATGGTCGACCGGCACGTTGAAATACCCTTGAATTTGCGGCGCGTGCAAATCGAGCGTCAGTGCGCGGCTGGCTCCCGCGGTTTCCAGTAAGTCCGCCACAAGTTTGGCCGAAATCGGCACACGGGGCTTGTCTTTCCTGTCCTGCCGCGCGTAACAGTAGTAAGGAATTACCGCGGTGATGCGCCATGCGGACGCGCGTTTGAACGCGTCAATCATCATCAGCAATTCCATCAAGTGAAAATCCGCCGGCTGCGTGCAGGGCTGCACCACGAAGACGTCCGCGCCGCGCACATTTTCCAAAATCTGAAAATAGATTTCGCCGTCGCTGAATTTGCCCAGGTTGGCGCGCCCGCGCGCGCAGTCCAGGTGTCCGCAGATTTCATCCGCAAGCTGGGGACTGGAAGTGCCCGAAAAAATCTTGAATTTTTCGTCAATCATCAGGCCGAATTCAGGCACCACCGCGACCTAGCTGCGCGCGGCGGTACTCTCCCCTCGAAACGGTGTCGCAGATGAAAACCTGGTCCTGCGGGAACCCTTGGGCGGCTCGGCGCGCCATCACTGGGCTTCGGAACAGTGCGAACACCGCCGAACCGCTACCCGCCAGTGAGGCTTCCGCGGCCCCACGCTGAAGCAATGCCCGCTTGATCTTGCTTAAACGGGGGTGGCGCGGGAAGACGGCTGCTTCAAAATCATTGAAGAGTCCGGATTCCTGCGCGCTCCAGCATAGAGCGCAGAACTCAAACATTCTATTGGCCGAGCCGCGCTTTGTCAATCGGGCGCCCAGCCACCGATACGCGTCCTTGGTGCGCACGGATATCTTACCGGGAGACACGACAACCACTTTTTCCTGAGGGCCATCGGGAAGTGGATAAATCTCATCCCCCCGGCTGATGCCCAGGGCCCGCCCTCCATGCAGGAAAAACGGTACATCCGCACCAAGGTTCGAGCCCAACTCCATCAGCCGCGCCAACGCGATTTCCTTCCGCGCCAGCCGCATCATTCCAATCAGCGCCGCAGCGGCGTCGCTCGATCCCCCGCCAAGCCCGCCCCCCACAGGAATGTTTTTCTCCAGTCGAGCCCGTACACCGCGCCGCCAACCCAGCTCGCGCCGCGCAAGTTCAATCGCCCGGTAAACAAGATTGTCCCGAGTGAGTTCGTTCGCCAGCGCCACGTCGCCTTCAATCGTCAACTCAACGCGCGAGCCGCGCAAGAGTTCCAGTTCAAGGACGTCGTGCAGTGATATGCTCTGAAAAATTGTCCGCAGTTCGTGGTAGCCGTCCGCGCGCTGCCCCACCACTTCCAAACGCATGTTTATTTTTGCAAAAGCGGGAAGGCGTACAGGAGACATGGTGTTAATTTTCGAGCGGCTGGTCTTTGCCGCCGGGCTTCTGCGCGATGCGCTGCCTGACGGCGGAAAGCTTGGCCTCCAGGGCGGAAATTCTTTCGGGCTCCACGTCGGCCGGCACTGCGCGATGCCATTCCGCAAGCGCGTGGTCCCACTGGGCCAGCGCCTGCACCGATTTCCCGCGCTTCATATAAACGTCGCCGAGATGCTCGAGGATTGTGGCGTCATTGTGCACTTTTTCCGCGGCCTGCCGAAGCGTGTCTTCTGCTTCCGCCAGCTTGTCCTGCTTGTAGTAGGCCCATCCCAGGCTGTCTAAATACGAACCGTTGTCCGGGTCTTCCGCAAGCGCGCGTTTCACCAGATCCGTGGCTTCCTGGAGCCGCACCCCGCGGTCGGCCAGCATGTAGCCGTAATAATTCAGCACCGGGGCGCTCTTTGGATTCACTGCCAGCACTCGCTTGAACTCTTCTTCCGCCTGGTCGTATTTTTTCTCCCGCTCAAAAGTCGCGCCAAGCATGAACCAAACCATTTCGCGGTCCGAGTCGCGGTTGGCAACTTGCCCCGCCTGCGCCATCGCTGCTTCGGCTTCCGCGTATCGCCGGTTCTGCTGATAGACCTGGCCCAAATCCAGATCGATTTCGAAGTCTTCCGCGGAGTGCGTCAGCAATGCGCGCAATAAGGAAGCGGCCTGATCCGGATCGCCCTTGTCGCTAATCAACAAAGCTTGCGTGGCGCGCAGATCGCGGTCCTGGGGATATTTCTTCAGAGCTTTCTGCGCCGCCTCCAGCGCATGCGGCAGGTCGTGTCCGGCGCGGTAGGTGTCCACGATTTGAAGATCAGCTCGCCGCGCCTCTTCGTCGCCCAGCGCGGCCAATTCCGCGAAGGTATTCAGCGCCGCGGGATATTTTTCTGTTTCCCGGTAGAGCCGCCCGAGCTGCTCGTAAAGCACCGCGAGCGACCGGCGGTGCGATGGCGCCGCCGACGTGTCTGCTTTGATGTTGGTCACCGCGGAAGAAAGGACTTTGACGGCGTCGTCGTAACGCCCCTGCGCCTCATAAATCATGGCCTCGCTGTACACCACTTCAAGGTTTCCCGGCGCGCGCTGCTTGGCTTGCACGATGTTTTTTTCCGCGTCGTCCAAGCGGTGAAGCTGGCGGTCCATCTCCGCCATTTGAAGATAATTGTCCGGGTCGTCCGGATCCAATGCCGCCAGGCGCTGGTATTGCTCCAGCGCTTCCTCATATTTTTCCTGTGCCGCGAGCGCCTGTGCCAGTCCCCGGTGATGCGCGGGTTCTTCGGGCTCCAAATCCACCGCCTCCCGGTAAGCTTTTTCGGAATTGGAAAAATCATGCAGCTGCTCATGCGCTTCGCCCAGCAAATCCAGCAGCCTCGCCGAAGGCGTACGCGACACGACTCCCTGCAGCATCGTGGCTGCCTCTTGCGCGCGGTTCTGGTCCAGCAGAAGTTGTGCCTCCTGTTCGGCCACCGAGGCATCATCCGGGTTTCGTTCCAGCAAATCCTTCAAGATACTTTCAGCTTTGTTCGAATCCCCGCGCAAGCGGTACAGCCGCGACAGCCATAGGGAAGACTCCGTATCCCGTGGATCCAGCCTCCGGATTTGCTCCAGTTGTTCAATGGCGCGCGCCGCCGAGTCCTGCTGTACAGACGATTCCGTGATGTTGCCCAGTGTTCTCAGGTAAATCCGCACCAGAAGTTTGCGTGCGGGCAGGTTGCCGGGGTCCTTCTGCAGGATGCCCTGCGCTTCAATCACGGCATCATGCGTCCTGTGCGCCTCGTAATACATCTCCGCCAGGTGCTCGCCGATCACCTGTGAATTCGGGTCCAGCGCATAGGCCTTTTTGTAGAAATCCAGCGCCGCGTTCGCGTAACTGCTCTCATTGGTATTCACGAAATAAACTTCGTTCAGGTGGCCCATGGCGAAGTCATACAACGCTTCCCAACGTTTCGCAGGGTCGGGCTGGGAGAACTTTTGTTCCGCGGAAACGTCGGCAGGCGGCGTGGCTTTCGCCTGCGCGGAAGCCCGCCCTGCGGCAACAGCGGCGGCCATCAGCCCGGTGAAGACGATTGCAGCGTATCTCAGGGACACTTTCATTGTGCTGGTCGGATTCTTGATTATCCTATGCGGTTCTGCAGCGGTCAAAAGATTCATTTCCAGGTTGCCCGCCCCCTCGGGTTGTCAGTGCCGGAAGTGGCGCACTCCCGTGAAAACCATCGCCAGCCCCAACTTGTCCGCGGCTGCAATCACTTCGGCATCGCGGACTGACCCGCCCGGCTGGATGAACGCCGTCGCTCCGGCCTTGGCAGCCTCTTCCAGGCCATCTGGAAACGGGAAGAACGCGTCTGACGCCACCACGCTCCCCTTTAGTGAAGATTGCGCCTTCATCATCGCAATTTTCACCGAGTCTACTCGGCTCATTTGTCCGGCTCCCACAGCAAGCGTGGCGCCACCGCGGGCAAACACAATCGCGTTGGATTTCACCTGTTTGCACACAATCCAACCGAACAGGAGATCCTCCAGCTCCTTGGCGGAGGGCGCCCGTTTGGTGACCGTTTTCAATTCGTCGCCGCGCAATTTATAGCGGTCAGGCGTCTGCACCAGCACTCCGCCCGAAATGCGCTTCAATTCGAGTTCATTCCGCCCCGCGCGGGTTTCAGCCAAATTCTCCGGCAGCTTCATCAGCCGCAGATTCTTCTTCGAAGCAAATAATTCCAGCGCTCTTGGGTCATATCCCGGCGCGATCATGCATTCCACAAACAGTTTTGCGGCTTCTTCGGCCGTCCGGCAGTCAACAATTCTGTTGAACGCGATCACTCCGCCAAACGCCGACACCGGATCGCAGGCCAGTGCCGCCAGATAAGCCTTTTCCAGCGTTTCCAGTTCCGCGGCGCCGCAGGGATTGTTGTGCTTCACAATCGCCGCCGCCGGACGCGCAAATTCCCGCGCCAGGCTCCACGCTGAATCCAGGTCCACCAGATTGTTGTAGGAAAGCTCTTTACCTTGCAACTGTTGCGCGGCCGCAAGCCCCGACGCTGGACGGCCCTCAGGCACATAAAGCGCCGCCTGCTGGTGCGGATTTTCCCCATAGCGCATCGCCTGGGTTTCAGAAAGCGCAATGTGCAGCCGTCCCGGCAATTCCGCTCGCGCATTCAATTTCAGTTCAGCGCCTTCCGCCGCCACACGCTCCAATTCCATGGTGATTAGCCCGTCGTAGCGCGACGTAAGGGCGAACACTTTGCGTGCCAGCTCCGCCCGTGTAGCCAGCGCAATCTCTCGTTTCGCCGCCAACTCTCCCGCCACGCGGGGATAGTCCGCCGGATCGCAAACCACCGCGACATCGCGGAAATTTTTCGCCGCCGACCGCAACATCGCTGGCCCGCCAATATCGATGTTTTCGATCAGCTCTTCAGCTTTCAAATTTGTTTTCGCCGCGGTCGCTTCAAATGGATAGAGGTTCACCACCACCAGATCAATAGGCGCGATTCCATGCTCCGCGACAACGCCACGGTCTTCGGGCAACCCACGCCGGAACAAAATTCCGGCATGCACTTTTGGATGCAGAGTCTTCACGCGTCCGCCCAACATTTCCGGCCACCCGGTCAGCTCGGCCACGTCGCGCACGGCAATTCCCGCTTCGCGCAGCAGCCGCGCCGTGCCGCCTGTGGACACAATCTCAATGCCCAGCGCGGCCAGCTGGCGCGCGAATTCCTCGACTCCTGTCTTGTCAAAAACGCTGATCAGCGCCCGTTCAATCGCCACGCCTTCCCCCGAATTGCACAAATAAGCTTGTGGTGAGTGCAGTCCAGTCTACCTGTGCGGAACGCGATTGCAAACGGTGGATTAAGTGGAGACGATGGAGCGGAGCGAGGAAACGAGGGGCCTTACGGACCGAAGTTCAACTCTTGGATTTGACCGGCACGCTCACGCGCGCCTTCAGTTTCACCTTTCCGCCCTCGGTCGAAACGGCAAAAGTCACTTTCTTCCCGCCGGACTCCTTGATGATTTCCTTGGCTTTACGCTTCAGGAAGGCCTGAAAAGCCTCGGGGGACAGGTCACCCGTGCCTTCTCCGGTTCTTTGTTTTGCGTTGCGGAAAGCTTCGTAGATTTTGTGTGATTTCGCGGCTTGTTCACTCAGATTCGGCGGAGGCAAGGAGATATTTCCAGGCCTCTTTGCCGCTGCGGGCCTGGATGCCGGCGGTTGCTCCGCAGGTTCAGGCGGTTTTTGTTTGGCTCGCTCCGCTTCGATGGCTTTGGCCGCCGCGCCGAAATGGCGCACCACCACTCCTTCTTCTTTTTGTTGCAGCCGCTTCCGAAAAACTTCCTTGTATCTTGCGTACGTCTGCGCAAGCCCCGCGTACCGGTAGCGCTGCGCGAAGCGCATTTTCTGTCCGCGCTCGCCATACCGCTTGATCACCAGTTCGATCCGCCACTCCAGGTCGGCAGGCGGACGGGCGCGCCCTCCGCCAAAGTACTGTTCGTACTCGATCTTCAATTGGCGGACGTCTTTTTCAAGCTGGTTGAGGTCTTCGTCAATTGTTGCCATGGGTCCGCGGAGTGATTCCAATTTGAGCCTAGCGGCGGCATTGGTTCGCGTCAATCCAACTACAGTCCCGCTTGACCCAAGCGGCACCCCGTTTGCCAAGGGAGGGATGGGGCCTTCTCTGCGAAGCTGTGAAAAAACTTCTTAGGAATGGGTATTGGAGCAGTTCGATATTCGCTTTTTCCCGTTCTTTAAACCTT
>Ga0209415_10002366_pt1 | contig 35309 bp, 32 predicted proteins | sample PeaSoiSIISIP2007_FD_187696 | JGI IMG/M metagenome (GOLD analysis project Ga0209415, IMG submission 187696) | Peat soil microbial communities from Weissenstadt, Germany - SII-SIP-2007 (SPAdes) (version 2) | ecosystem: Environmental > Terrestrial > Soil > Wetlands > Peat | place: Germany... | reverse complement strand
GGGTAGCCGAGCGATTCTTCGGCAGATGACTGGATGGGACCAATGTCGTCCCACATTGTTCCGATGGGCACGCCCTTGCCCCTATCTAGGTATCGTTTCTGTCTCGGGACAGAGCCCGGCTTCGCCTGGACGATTTCGCCAGCCTTGTACAGGCGCTGCATCTCCGATTTGCTGAAACGCCAGTACCGTTCGACTCCAAGAAACTCGTAGAACGGATTGCCTTTGGCTTCAGCTGCTCCCCCGGGCGCTGTGATGTCTCCGAGCGAATAACGGCGTCCAGTTTCAGGCTCGACGTGCTTATAGAATTTTTCAACGTAGTCAGCGTCGTAGGACTTGTATTGATGGTTGAAAGTGTAATCTCCGTCCCCTGAGTAGAGGAAAAGCGTGTCGTGGACGCGGCCTAGGTGCTTGCTCCCTTGTTTGGCGTCGTTGTGTGCGCTCTGCCGCTTCCACGCGATCTCGTTAATGAAATTGCTCTCTCCGAAGATCTGATCGAGCATGACCTTGACGTAGTGCGAGGCGTGCCAGTCGCAGTGGTAATAGAAACTGCCGGTCTTCTTGAGGACTCGCGCCAGTTCGACGCAGCGCGGGCGCATAAAGTCGATATAGGCTTGCGTGGATTCGTGACGATCTTCGAATGAGCGTTTCTCCTTTGTCTCGCCCCAGAAGACTTCGTAATTTCGGTTGGAGTTAAAGGGAGGGTCTATATAGATCAGGTCAATGCAGGCATCCGGGAGTTTTTTGAGTTGATCGAGGTTGTCTCCGCAATAAATTACGCCGGTATCGAGCAGCGGGGAACGCTTGCGGGGCGAAGCAGCCATGTGGCGGAATTCTACGCACTGTCGGGCTTGCGCAGCAAGTCTTAAGGGTGTCGCGCCCGCGGTGTTCGGCCTTTGGAGTGCGGCGGCTAGACGCCGCTTTGCCTTTTTCCGACCGCGAGAATATTCCGGCTGGTCTACGAATCCTGCTAACACGCAAGTTTAGCCTCTGAGCTCGAAAACAAGAAAGCGGCGTCAAGCCGCCGCACTCCATATCGCGCCTCCAGCGCGTTTAGGAGGCTGAGCTAGAAAGCGACTCGTGGAGACTAAACCCGCTTGCGGAGATACTCAAAAACGACGTAGCCGATCATTCCCGATATCACGGCGACGGCGAAATTCGTGGTCGTGAAGACATCCCTCACGGCAAACGCCAAGGTCTTCCCCTGGCCGTTTCCACGCTCGAATTCGCCCATCAGGAGATTGGAGTAAAACAGAAAGACGATGAAACCAACCTCCACCAGGACTCGCAATAGAGGCGCCAATTTTCTGGGGTGTCCGGGATTCGTCGCCATTCGCTAACTATACCAAGAAATTATTTGCGCACGCGGATTTTGGTCGCACAGGCACTCTTGCCTGCCTGCCGGCAGGCAGGCCTGTGCGGGGCACTCGTTGCCTGGAGCCAAGAGAAGGCCGGGCGGAGGCAAGCTCCGCCCCTACAACTGCAAGAACCACTCGCCCGGTCGCGCGCGGTGATCGGCAGCGAGCGACGAAGGCGAGTATGAACTGGAACCATTTGCGGACCCGGCGCGTCCAGAGACCATGCGCGCCCGGATCGCACGCGCATACTCGCGCGGTCCGCGAAGCTCTCTCGACGCGCCTGCTGGAAACCTAGGAGGAATTCCGTGAAGAAAACCGCCATTGCAGTTGCTGTCGTATTTTCTCTCGCAATCGTCTGCGGTTTCGCGTTCGCGGCCGACGATCAACCCGCGAGCGTCACCGGCACGTGGAACTTAACCTTTGAAGGCAGAAATGGCACCGTCACCCAAACACTCCAACTGACGCAGGACGCCGCCGGAAAACTCACCGGCACGCTCACCTCGCAGCGCGGCGATTCTCCCGTCGAAGGCGCCGTCACCGGCAGCGCGATCGACTTCACCGTGAAGCGTTCCACACCCAACGGCGATTTCACCATCGAGTACACGGGCACGGTCAGCGGCGATTCCATGAAAGGTTCCTTCAAAATGGGTGATAATACGCGCGACTGGACGGCCACCCGGCAGAAGTAGCGTGGCGCGGAGTCCGGCGTTCTGGCCGGTTCCGCAATCATCGATCAATTGGGAGGAGACTGGACCATGAAGCGTTATCAAACATTGGTAGGTGTGCTGTTGGTATTGCTGCTGGCTGGTTTTGCGGCGGGCCTTCGCGCCGACGATCAACCCGCGAACGTCGCAGGCACGTGGAATATGACCGTGGACGGCGGCCAAGGAACTCTCTCGATGGTGCTGACGATCCAGCAGGATGGCGGCAAATTAAAAGGATCGGTGAAATCGGATTTCGGCGACTCGCAGATCGAAGGCACGATCAAAGGCAATTCGATCGATTTCGTCGTCCACGTAACCAGCGACAACGGCAATTTCGACATCGAACATCTCGGCACCGTGGACGGCGATACGATGAAGGGCACAACCAAAATGCAGGGCACTGACAACTCCGCGGGCCAGTGGACGGCGACGCGCCAGAAGTAGCCTTACCGGGAATCCCGCGTTCGCGCGGTTTCCCAATCATTCATCGACTGGGAGGAGACGACTCTATGAAGCGGTATCATGCGTTTTGGAGTGTATTGGCCTTGTTGCTGGCGGTGGGTGCCCTCGGCCTCCGCGCCGACGACCAACCGGCGAACGTCGCGGGCACGTGGAACATGACCGTGAACAGCGATCAAGGAGCACTGACGATGGTGCTCACCATCCAGCAGGATGGCGGCAAAATAAAAGGAACGTCGAAATCTGATTTCGGGGAATCGCAGCTCGACGGCACGGTCAAAGGAAATTCCATCGATTTCATCGTGCACGTGAAGAGCGATAACGGCGATTTCGACGTCGAGCACATCGGGACGGTCGATGGCGACACGATAAAGGGCACATTCAAGATGCCGGGCAACGCCGACTTCTCCGGGCAGTGGTCGGCCACGCGGCAGAAGCAGTAAAGAAATCGAGAGACTGCGTGAATGCGAGCCGCGGATAGTGCGGCTTTTGCGGCCGGGGTGAAATCTTTGGAGAATCGTTCGATGAAGCGCGTGTTCCTTTATCTCGCGGTGAGTTCCCTGCTTTTCGCCGCGATCAGCGTCTTTCCGGTGGCCGGTAAGGACTCGCCCGCCGACGTGGGCGGCCTCTGGGAGATGCTGACCAGAGGACCGCAAGGAGATTTCACGGGCGATCTCGTGGTCCGGCAGAACGCCGACGCCATCACCGGAACGGTGGAAACAAATTTCGGCGATGGCTCCATTCAGGGAAAGGTCAAAGGCAATTCCATCCAGTTTGAAGCGACCATGACGATGCCGGAAGGAAGTATGGACGTGGATTATGCGGGCACCGTCGAGGGCGATCGAATGAGAGGCACCTTCAAAGCGGCGGACACGAGCGGCACCTGGTCCGCCGTGCGTCAGCGTTCCGGCCAATAATTTCCGCCTCGCGCGAGCGGAGACCCGACTGCGCCCCTCCCCCCGCTTGACCCCTGTTTCATCTAATGATAGATGATGGATTCTGTATCTCCGGGGAATCGCCGTGGAATTTTCATTCGTTCGCGCAAGACTCACTCCGCTGCTGTTCGCCATTGCTCTGCTCGCCGCGCTGTTCGTTTCGTTCCCCAATCCCGCGCTCGCGCAGCAGCCCAAGAAGCACCAGGCAACGGGCATCGTCGTCGCCACCAGCGCCGCCCACATCATCCTCCTGCGGCAGTTCGGGAAGAATAAGGTGCGCTGGACGTTCGTGCTCGCGCCCCATTCCACCACGCCCGCCGACCTCCCGAAAGGCGCCCGCGCCCGCATCTACTATCACGACGAGAAGGGCCAGCATCTGGCGGACCGTTGGAAGGTGATCGAGCCTCCGCCGCCCGCTTCCTCCACGCCCAAGCCGTCTCCCCCGAAGCCGGTGCCGGCCACCCCGCCCGCCCCGCCAGCGCCAGCCACGCCCGCCCCCACTCCCAAACCGCCCTCGTGACCATTCCGGGGGACGGCCCGCATGGTAGAATCCCCCGGCAAGGCGAGCCTATGCCCGAATCCACTGAGTTCAACGAAGCCGTCCTGGAAGTTCTGGTCCCTGGCGGCGGACGCCACATGATGCGCATTACACGTTCGCCCTTCCTCATCGGGCGCGGCGCGGAAACGGGCAACGACCTGCAACTTCCCGACCGCAGAATTTCTCGCCAATGTGCCGCTGTCGTGTACAGCGGGGGCCTATTCACCATCGAGGATCGCGGCCAGCGCCGCGGCGTTTACGTCAACGGCGAAAAGATAGATCGCGCGGCGCTGAAGGAAGGCGACGTCGTCAATTTCGGCCTCAGCGATTCGTTCGAGCTGGTGTTTCACGAGAACGCCGATTCGCTTCCCAGTCTTCTCGACCGCATCGAGGATCTCTCTTCGAGCGACGCGGGCACGGTGGGACTCCGCAAATTGAGTCTGCTGCTAGAAGCCACTGCTTTGCTGCATTCGCATCTTCCGCTGGACGCGATTCTCGGCAACATGGTCGATCATGCGATCGCCGTCACCGACGCGGATCGCGGATTGCTTCTGGAACCCAATGCCAAGGGAGAGATGCGCGCGCGCGTCGCGCGCCAGCGCGGCGGGAAGGCGCTGGCCGTCGAAGGCCTGGAGCCGACGCAGACAGCGATCCGGTACGCGCTGGAACAAAAGCGCGGCATCATCACCGAAGACATGGAGCAAGCGCACGTGGACTTGAAAGCGGCGCAGAGCATCATCGCACAGCGGCTGCGCTCGCTGGTGGTGATTCCCCTGTATGCTTTCGCGCAGCGCCGCGACACCGAAGCCGACGGAGATGTGGAACGCGGCGAACTTCTGGGCATTTTGTACCTCGACAGCACGCGGCCGGCCGGCTTTTCGGCGCTCGAACGCCAAATTCTGGACGCTCTGGCCGTCGAAGCCGCGAGCGTGATGGACAATGCGCGAATGGTGGAACGCGAGCGTGAGCGACAGCGCATGGAGCAAGAGATTGGAATCGCGCGCGAGATTCAGCAGGCACTGCTGCCGCGCGAATTCGAGACCAGCGAACATGTCGAACTCACCGGCATGAATCAGGCGTGCCTCACGGTCGGGGGCGACTACTACGACGTCTTGCAGCTTGGGGAGGACCGGACTGCGTTCTTAATTGCGGACGTTTCCGGGAAAGGACTCGGCGCGGCTTTGCTGACGACGATGCTGCAAGGCGCGTTCTCTGGAATGTCCATCGGCCACGAGCCGGCGGACGTTTTCGCGCACGTGAACACTTTCTTGTGCAGCCACTCGCGACTGGAGCGTTACGCGACGATGTTTTTCGCGATTCTCCACGGGGACGGGCGGCTCGAATACATCAATGCGGGACATCCGTCTCCCGTGCTGGTGCGTGGCGGCAAGGCCGAAGCGCCGTTCGCCGCGGAATCTTTTCCAGTGGGTTTGATTCCCGACGCCACATACAAAGTTGGAACCTGCCAGCTGGAACCAGGCGATACGATCGTTCTCTTCAGCGACGGCGTGACGGAAGCGATGGATCCCGAGCAGCAAGAGTTTGGGATGACGCGCTTGAAGCAAGTCCTGGAATCGAAGCGGCACGGCTCCGTACAGGATGTGCAGGCGGACGTTCTCAATGCCGTGAGCGAATTTGCGCGCGGGGCGCGGCAAGCCGACGACGTCACCATCGTGGTGGTGCGCTTCTGCGGTGCGGCCCGTGCGGCGCAAGCCTGAACATCCGATTCGGGAGAGCAATGTCGGGGTGCTGAGCGGGCTGGTGCTGGGCGCGCCGGAATTTCAAGAGCGTTGATGGGGCAGCGCAAGCGGCTGCCCCGCCACGTTAAGCCGGATCCTTCTAGTGCTGGTCGTGGCCGTGGTCGCGATCAGAATCGAGCGCCTGGTGCAATTCGTTCAACGCCGAATTCAGATAATTGACTGCCTTGGCACGATGACCGTGGAAGTCGCGGTCGGCGTCATTTACGAGGATGTCGCGAGCACCTGTAACCCGGTCGATGGCGTCGTGAATGACCGGGTGCTCTTCGGCCGACGCGGCGAACCTGGCCAGCGGCAACGCGAGAGCAATTACGACGGCGAAAACGACCACAACTTTCCAGATGTTCTTTTGCATCGGTAGTTCCTCCTCAGTGAGATTTCGGCCTAAGTTGAAGGGCTGCAGCGGGCAGATAGTAGCATTGAGCGGCTCGCGATTCCAGCGGCGCAGACGGCGCGTAGTCCCTTAGTACGCCCGCTAAGCCGACCGCCTGCACCTCGCCAGATGCCCCGTTCGCTTACCGCCCGCAGCCGCAGGGGAATCCAATGAGGATTTGGAGCATGCAGATCATTTGCGTCGCCTGCTGATTCCGGTTAGGCGAGTCTCACGATGGGGATCCGGACTGGTCCATTATCAGGCCGCCGCAAACCAGCAACAACGCGGCCGAACCGATCAGTTCATTGCCGATAAAGAAGCCCATCATGCCGGCGCCAACTCCCGCCTCAAGCAGCACTGTCAAGCCGCAGAGTAGAATCAGGATCTTGCGCACTCCAGTGCTTGAGAGGCCGGCAAGCAGGGCGACACACGCCGTTACGGCCCAGTGCCAACCTAGCGAGAGAAAAACGACCCGCAGCGCTGCTTGTAGGCCGGGACTCAAATTTGAAGCGGCCAATAAAGGAGAAAGTTTGCGGTAACCGGCAAAGCAATGCAGGGCGGCGCTCACGAACAGATCGAGACTGCCCAAGACGACGAAAACGCGTGAGGCTTTGTTCCTTCCGCTCATCGAAACCTCCCCAACACCTATCATGCAGAGTTTCCGACTCGGACTTCAGTGCCGTGGGGCGTCCGCTTGTGCTGCTCGCGGCGGACGGAATTCCTCAACGGATTCCGCAGTTGAGACGGTCCAGAGGCGCGCGGCGCATCTGGACTGAATGCGCGAATCGAAGTTTGAACCAATTCTCGCTCCGAGGCCACGTAATTCACACTCACGCGTGGCCGACTTCTCCGCTGCCTCAGCGAGCCGAGGGAATGCATGTTCTAAAGGATTGAGTCTGGTAGAATCGCGCTCCCAGCCTGCGAAACCGTCTGTGGAATCCGGCGGGAGCAGGGGGAGTTTCCACGAGTTTCACGCTTTACCGGACAGGCCTGCGGGGACCCACAACCAATTGCTGAGGATACGCCGGCGGGACCGTCCAGAAAGCAGAAGGGGTGTTTCAAATGGAAAAAGAGAAGCCACAGGATTTCGCGCATCACGCACGGCTTTTCCCGCCGTTTCACTTTTTTGTTTTGCCGGTGTTTATGGTGTATTTCGTAAGTTCGGCTGTGGACCTGAGACACGGAGTTTCGTTCCATTCCGTCCTGAACTTGGTGGTGGCATTCGCATTGGTTGTGTTCGCGATTTCCTCGCGGGTTACCGCGATCACGGTGCAGGACCGCGTGATTCGGCTGGAGATGCAGTTGCGGCTGGCGCAACTGCTATCGGGAGAGCTGCGCGGACGAATTGTTGAGTTCACTCCGGAGCAGATGATTGGGTTGCGCTTTGCGAGCGACGAGGAGTTGCCGGACCTTGCGCAGCGCGTGCTAGCGGACAAGATCGCGGATCGGAAGGCGATCAAGAAGCTCGTCAAGAAGTGGAAGCCGGATTACATGCGCGCGTAGGGCGGGGCAAGAAGAGACGCAAGTCAAAACCCGCACCCTTCCCGACAGACTCGGGACAGGTAAAACCGAATGGCGCGGCACCCGTGGAGAAGACGGGCGGAAAGTATTGGACGTGTGTGACTGTGGTTGGGGTGACGCCACCTACGCGGAACCGCTAGATTCTTCACTGCGCTGCGCGGCAAGACCAGCCGCGCAAAACGCTTCGTTCAGAATGACAACAATTTCCTGTTGCGCCGGTTTGTTCTGTAGATCTGGCTTGGCAATTAGCTAGGAGGAGTGAACGGATGTCGGTTCTGGATGTGTTGCTGGGCAAACCGTTGGCGACTTCGGACGAACGCGCCGAACAGATTGGGACTTCGGCCGGGATTCCGATTTTTGGCCTCGATGCGTTGAGTTCGGCGGCATACGGGCCCGAGGCCGCACTGACTCTGCTGATTGCTCTGGGAGCGGCGGGCGTCCACTACATTCTGCCCGTCAGCCTGGCGATCATCGTCCTGCTGACGATCGTCTATTTTTCTTACCGGCAGACAATTGCGGCTTATCCGGGCGGCGGCGGATCGTACACGGTAGCGACCGAGAATTTGGGGACGTTTCCGGGCCTGCTCGCCGCAGCGGCGCTGATGCTCGACTACGTGCTGGTGGTGGCGGTGGGGATTTCGGCAGGAGTCGGGGCGCTGGTCTCGGCGGCGCCGCGGCTGCAACCGCACACACTGGCCATCTGCCTGGGAATCCTGGTGATCATCACGATCGTGAATTTGCGCGGCGTGCGGGAGGCGGGCGCCGTGTTCATGGTGCCGACGTACGCCTTTCTCGGCTCGCTGCTCATTGCGATCGCGATCGGCGTCACGAAGACGGTGTTCGCGGGAGGGCATCCTTCGCCGGTGGTAGCTCCGCCGATTTCGACGCTTCCCGTGACCGCGACAATGAGCGCGTGGCTGCTGCTGCAAGTCTTCGCGAATGGCTGCACGGCGATGACCGGCGTCGAAGCCGTGAGCAACGGCGTGCGGGCGTTTCGCGAGCCGACGGTCCGCAACGCGCAGCGCACACTAACGGTGATTATCGGACTGCTGATCGTGCTGCTGGCGGGAATTGCATTCCTGGTGCGCGCGTACGGGATCATGGCGACCGATCCCGGCAAGCCCGGTTACCAGAGCGTGATTTCGATGCTGGTGGCGGCGGTGGCCGGGCGCGGACTCTTCTATTACTTCACAATTGGTTCGGTGCTGGTGATCCTTTCACTTTCGGCGAATACGGCGTTTGCCGATTTTCCCCGGCTGTGCAAGGCCGTGGCGCAGAGCGGGCACCTGCCGCACTCGTTCGGATTTCGCGGGCGGCGGCTGGTCTATTCGGAAGGAATTTTTGTGTTGGCGGCGCTATCGGGCCTGCTGCTGGTCATATTTCGCGGCGTCACCGACCGGTTGATTCCGCTGTTCGCGATCGGGGCGTTTTTGGCGTTCACGCTGTCGCAGGCGGGAATGGTGGAGCACTGGCGGCGAAGGCCGGGGCGAGGCTCCATCCACAGCATGATCATCAACGGATTGGGGGCGCTGGCCACGGGCGTAACTCTGGTGGTCGTGCTCCTTGCGAAATTTGCGGAAGGTGCTTGGGTGAGCGTGTTGCTGATTGCGGGGGTGATGTCCGCGATGATGTGGGTGCGGCATCACTACGACGAGGTAGCGCGCGAAACGGAGACCACGGCGCCGCTGCAAATTGGAAAGCTCGGTCCGCCGATCGTGATTGTGCCGATTCAAGCGTGGTCGACAATTTCCCAGCGCGGGATGCAGTTTGCACTGACGCTTTCGCCCGACGTCCACGCGATTCACGTGGGCACGGAAGAGGAGACCGGCGCGCTGCAAGAAGATTGGGACCGATTGGTGGCAAGACCGGTGGCGCAGGCGGGCGGTACGCCGCCGACGCTGGTGACGCTGCCGTCGCCCTACCGGTTGGTGATCAAGCCCATACTCGAGTACGTGCTGGCGACGGAAGCGGAGAATCCGGGGCGGGAGATCGCGGTGATCGTGCCGGAGTTGGTGGAGAAACATTGGTACCACTACCCGCTGCACAATCAGCGAGCGGAATTGTTGAAGGCGCTCTTGCTGCTAAGGGGCAGCCGGAACATCGTGCTGATCAATGTGCCGTGGTACATCGAGGCGTGAGGCGGGCGGAGCGGAGAGATCCCTCACCCCGGCCAAGTTCGCCGGGATTCGGGATGACGCGTTTCGCGGGCAGGCGGCGGTTTAGAGATAGCGCTGGTGGAGGATGTCCACCGTCATGGGGCCGCGGCGGATGCTGACGGCGATGGGGACGGCGGCGGATTTCTGCTGCAAAACGACGAAGACGGTGTCTCCAGCGCGCAGACCCTGCAGTTTCAAGGGCTGACCGTTTTCATCGATGTATTTCGTTTGCGCGTTGACTTGGACGAGCTGCGTGACCTCAGTGGGCTTCTTCAACACAATCTGCTGCGTCTTGGGATCAATCGAAGAGACGATGTAGAAATCACCGGTGGCGGCGACTTTCAGCTTGCGCGCTGCGGCCTCGGCGGCGGCTCGCGAGGGCGGAGGCGTGATGGGCGCGGCGGGTGCCGCCTGCGGCGGCGTGGGAGTTGTCGCGGGAGGATTCTGTTGTGCCGCAAGAGAGCACGCCAGCAAACACGCACCGGCAGTCAAAATGGCGCGGTCCGCGAAGCCACGCTGTAGCCGGAACGCACTGCATTTCACATTCTTATTCATAGCGAAGCGCCTCGATGGGATCCAGCCGCGCGGCTTTGCGCGCGGGATAAAAGCCGAAGAACACTCCAACACCCGCGGAAAATAATACGGCGGCGGCGATGGCGCTGACCGGAATGCTGGTGGGCCATTGCAACCACGCCGAGATCGCCGCGGAGCCAAAAACGCCGGCGATCACGCCGATCGTGCCGCCCAAAGCGCTCAAGACCACAGCTTCATAAAGAAATTGCTGCTGCACATCTTTTTCGGTGGCGCCCACGGCCATGCGCACGCCGATCTCGCGGGTGCGCTCGGTGACGGAGACGAGCATGATGTTCATGATGCCGATGCCGCCAACGACGAGCGATACGGAGGCGAGGCTGGCGAGGAGCAGCGTCATCACCTGGCCCGCGGACTGCTGCGCCTGCGCGAGATCGGTGGGGCTCATGATGATGAAGTCGCTGTCTTCGTCGGGACGAAGATGATGGCGCTGGCGGAGCAGCGCAGTAATTTGCGATTCGGCGACGGGGATGTCGTCTTGAGAATCGGCGGACGCGGCGATGTACTGGAGCCAGGAAACCCCGGCGAGTTTTTTCTGCACCGTGGTGTACGGCATGATGAGCGTGTCGTCTTCATCGCCGCCGAAGGGCGTCTGTCCTTTGGAGACGGGCTCGCCGATGACGAGGAACGGGAGATTTTGCACGCGGATGGTTTGCCCGACGGGATCCTGATCGCCGAAGAGATTTTCGGCGACGGTTTGGCCGATGAGGCAAACGTCGGAGGCCACGTCCACATCGCGCTGTGAGAATGAGCTGCCGCGCAGAATGCCCCAATGGCGAATCGTCATGTATTCCGGCGAAACGCCGCGCACGCTGGTGGCCCAATTCTGCCCCTGATAAACGACCTGCCCGCGGCTGCCGACGCCGGGCGACAGCCTCGAGATTGTCGATACCTGCTGAAGCGCAGCGGCGTCTTCGACCGTCAGCGTCTTCGTGGCTTGGCTGCCGAGACGCACGCCGCCTTGAGTGATGCTGCCGGCGAAAATCATGATCATGTTGTCGCCGAGCGCGAGGATTTGCTGCGAAACCTGGGCGGACGCGCCTTCGCCGATGGCCACCGTGCAAATCACGGCGCCGACGCCGATGATCATGCCGAGCATGGTGAGCAGGGTGCGCATCTTGTTGCGGTTGAGCGCCTGAAGCGCGAGCCGCAAAATTTCGCGGAAACTCATGCGCTCACCTGCCGCCGCCCGGACGCTGCGCGCCGAGTCCCGGAGCCGTTGAACGCTTTTGGGTGGACGACTGCTCGGCGGTAATCAGGACGTCATTTTCCTGGAGGCTTCCTTCCAGGCACTGCGTATTGACGTAGTCCGTGATGCCGACCCGCACCGCGACCGGAATCGGAGTCTGCTGCGGTCCATACTTCCAGACGACTTGCCAGCCGGCGAGATGCGTCGAGGTGGCAGCCGCGGGAATGCTGTACTGCTTGTAGAGCGCTTGAAGCTGGGCGTTCGTGAGGCTCGGTGTGTACGTGAGCGCGGCATTGGGAATGCGGATGGCACTATCCGCATGGCCGGTGGGAATGGTGACGTAGGCCGTCTCGCTCGGCAGGAGCTTCTCATCCGGATTATCGAAATCGATGATCGTGTTGTAGGTGACGACGTTCTGCACGGTGTAGGCGTTCAGGCGAACGGCACTGATGCGGCCGTGAAACTGCTGGGTGGGAAACGCGTCCACTTGAAAGGTGCAGTCGGCGCCGACGTGGATGTTGCCGGTATCCGATTCGTCGGTGCTGGCGTAAACCTGCATGCGGGTGAGGTCTTGCGCGATAGTGAAGACGTTCGGAGCTTGCAGCGATGCGGCGACCGACTGTCCGACGTCGATGTTGCGCGCGATAACGGTTCCGTCCAGCGGGGAGAGAATCGTGGTGTACTTCAGATTCGTTTCGGCCTGTTCGAGTTGGCCTTGCATGGATTCCACCTGCGCCCGAGCCTCCTCAACCTGCGCGAGCGTCTGCTGGACCTGCGCTTCCCCTGCGACCAAAGTGGCTTGAGACTGACCGAGGGTGGATTGCTGCAATTGGTACTGATCCTTGGAGAAAACACCCTGCTGGTACAACTGGTTGGTGCGATCGGCGTTGGCCTTCTGGTAGTCCAGATCCGCCTGATATTTCTGCACGTCGGCCTTCATGACGTTTACGGTGGCGAGAAGATTGTTCAGATTGGCCTTGGCGTTATCGAGATTGCCTTCCGCGGTGGTGACCTGTGCCTCGTAGAGGGTCGGATCAAGCTGGGCGAGGACCTGGCCTGCATGCACGCGGGTATTAAAGTCGGCAAAAATATACTGCACGGTTCCGGAGACGAAGGAACCGACGGGCACCGTGGTGAGAGGATTGATGGTGCCGGTGGCCTGCACCGTGGCAGTGATGGAGCCCTTGGTGACGGTTGCCGTGAGGTAGCGCGTCTGCGCGGAGCGGCCTTTGATGATGAAACCGGCCGGAATCAAAACGATAATTCCCAGGGCGCAGAACGATATGAGCTTGTGTTGGTGGTAGAGCGATAGCAGCTTTTCCTTCATGATCTGAGCAAGTCCTCCGAAGGCCGGCAAGAAACCTTCTGATTGTTGGACGCGAAGGTCGCCCACACGGTTTCCGTCCGCTGCCGGATGGTAGCACAGCGACCGGAGCGCGACCGCACATCCCGAATTAGCTGTCCGCTACGCTTGCGATTCATTCAGGCGGCGGATGAAGACGATAGACTTCGAGCGGGCCGTACGCGTAAATCCGGTCGCCGATCCCCGCGAGCGGCGCCGAAAAGCGCGGCACGCCGTAGGCCCACACATATTGATAGTCGTCGCGGACATCAGACCAGTCGGGTGGCGTGTCCGGAGCGTCGTAGCTGAGATCCCAAAAGCCGTCGGCGGTGTAGGAGTCGAAGGTGATGCGCATGGGCGTTTCGCCGGCGTGATCGAACAGATACGGCGAAAACCAGCCGCGGCGAATGACGCCGTACGCCCAGAAATGAGTGAACGGACGCGCGATGGGATCCTGGTCGCCTTCGACGACGGGGAAAACCAGCGCGTCGCGCGGGACGAGATCGAACGAGCTCGCGAGACCGGCCAACTCGGGTTGCTCGGATCGGAATTCCCGCGTGACGCTGAGAGTGCGTGCGAAAAACAAGATCAGCGGCAAGATGGCCAGCCAGCGTCCGCGCGGACCGATGCGCGCCACCGCAAGGATGGCGACGAACAGAAGGGGAAGAACGCGGATGTCGAGATCGGAGCCTTCGCCGTAAGCCCAGGGAATCGTCCAGAACGCCGCGAAGAGAACGGCCGCGACTCCGAACCAGGACCAGTCCCAACGAAACCAGGGATTTCGAACCCAGGCGAGCAGGAAGAATACGGCAAGCGCGATGAGCGTGACGGCGTCCAGGGCCGGCGAGTAGCCGTGCATGAATTTGCCGAGAGCGTCGAGCTTGTCGTCCCACCCTTGATAGACGATCGACTGTTTGCCGAGTCCGACGCGCGACGAGTGCAGATACGCGAGCGTTCCGGGAATAAACAAGAGCCACGAAAAGAAGAGCAGACGCAGCGAACGCCGGCTGAACAGAGCGTAGGCCGTGACGATTAAACCGGCGAGCGCGAAGCCGATCAGGTGCGCGAAATAAAGACAAAGAAATGCGAGCGCCGCAGCGAGCCAGCGCAAGAGGCCCGGAGACGCCAGCCAACGCAACCAAAGACCGACGGCAATCAGAACGAGCGCCAGGCTGATGTCAAAATTCAGAAAACCTTCGAGGAAAAATACATTCCACGCGATCAGAAGCGCCCAACAGGCGGACCACTCTTCGCCGGGATGAGCCTGCCGCAGAAAGAACCAGGCGCTCGCCGGAAGCAGAAGTGCGCAGAGGCTGAGAAACACGCGGCCCGCTATCTCGATGGGGAAAATGCGGCCGAGCACCGCGAGAGAGGCGTCCATGCCGAGATAGGGATACAGTCCCCAATCGGCGCGATACCATTGCGCAAAGGAAAAATGCGGATCGTGGAGGTGCAGTAGCACAAAGGCGCGCGCGAGATGATTGGGATAGTCGAGAAGCGGCGGGAAGGCCACGCTCCAGATCGGGAGCAGCAAAAAAATCGCAACGGCCAACAGAAACACAGCGAGAGCGGCGGTATTTCTCGAGGACGACATCTCCTAGCGCAATCCGATCCAGATGAGCGGCAAGAGTCCGACTAGGGCCAGCGCGGCGAGAAGCAGGAGAGCTTGGCGGCCGCAGCGCCCGCCAGCGAGAAAGAACGCGTAAAAACCCTTCGCGAGATTATTGCTGGCGGCCGCGATGACCAGTCCGGCGGCGGCAAGGGCCAGCGTCAGCGCGCCAGCGGATTGGGTGAGGCCCATCACAAATGGATCGACGTCACTCACGCCCATTATGGCGGCGAGAGCGTAGATTCCTCCGCTGCCAAGATGGAGCAGGGTGAAATGCGTCGCGATGAGCATGCCGACGAAAATCGCCGCAAAGGAAAACGCCACCGGAAGTTCCAGTGGATTCTTGGGCGTGAAATCGTGAGGCAAACCGGTTTCTCCCTTGTCCGGAATGCGCGACCACAACCAGCCGGCGAGCGCGGCCACGAGGCCCAAGGTCAAAAAGGGAGGCGCGATCTCGCGCATCAGGCCGCGATTGAACAGACCGACGAGAATAATGAAGCGCAAATACATGACACCGGAAGCGAGCAGGATGCCGCCGGAATAAATGTGCGTCTGAGAATCGCCGCGGGCGCGCTTGGCGAGAACGACGGTGGTGAGCGTGGAAGAATACGCGCCGCCAAGGAGAGCCGCGAGAAGAACATTGTTTTTGGCCTTGGTGAACTTTTGGAGAATGTAGCTTCCATACGACATGGCGCTGACGGCGACGACGACGAGCCACACCTTGAAGGGATTGATCCCGTATGAAGTAAACGCACGATTCGGGACGACAGGCAGAATTACGAAGGTGAGCAGGAGAAATTTTGTGAAGGTGAGAATTTCGTCGCCGGGGATGCGCAGGGAAAGATTCTCGAGGAAAGACTTCAACTCGAGCAACAGCATGCTCAAGACGGCCAGCGTCATCGCGATCCAGAGGAGTTCGTGGGAGACGAGAACACCAACAACGTAGGTGACGAGGCCGGATAGCTCCGTCGTGACCCCGGCGGCATCCTGGGTTTCCAGTTTGTGGCGATACGAAAGCCACAGGAAGGATCCAACTACAGCGAGTCCCGCGGTGACCAGCCCCCATTGCTGTCCGGAGAGCGCTCCCAAGGCGTAACCGAGCAAACCGATGAGCGGAAACGTGCGGACGCCGCCAAACGCGTACTCCTTGGCAACCGATTTACGCTCCTGACGCTCTAAGCCCAGGAGGAACGACAGGAAGAGAACGAGAAGAATCTCGGTTACGGCCGAAGGAATCAAGCCTGCGAAACCTTGAAACACGTATTCCCTCCAACGGGCCGCCGCGCCCGTCCTTGCGGGTGCGAGGGTACCTAGAATCGCGGGGAAACACAATTCTGTTGAAGGTCGAGTGCCTGCGGCGCCGCGAGGCGCAAACATCGGAGGCAAAACCTGTACCAATGGCCATTTGTCCTAAACCTTATGTACTCCACGGAGACACCGTGCAATTCAGGCTTGTAAGCAGAGAGCACAGACGATACCCTTGGCGAACCTTGAATCACCAGTCGGGACAGATGAACAAGGCTATGTGCGCCCACCCCATTCGGCAATTCGTGTGGGCACTGTTCCTTTTCGTAACTCTTTTCCCAGTTGGGCGTTTCGTTGCGGCACAGGAAATCGCCCCGCCCACGCCCGCGGGCGCGGCGGGAGTAGCCGTTTCCCCCACGACACAATTCACGACTGCAGTGGATGTTTCCGCAAAGCAGCAATGGACAGACACCGGAATTTTGCTCGCGGCAGGCGACCGCGTGCGAATCATCGCGACGGGCAGTGTGCAGCGCCCGGCCGCGGCATCCTGCGGCCCCGACGGAGTGCTGCGGAGCTGGCGCGAATTAATGCTGCGCTTCCCGGTAAATTCGGCAGGCATGGGTTCGCTCGTAGGTCGCGTGGGACTGGGCGAAGTCACACCGGCGTTTGAAATCGGGACGCACCACGATATCAAGGTGAAATCTTCCGGCAGGCTTTATCTTGGAATCAATGAAGCGCCGAACGAGATCTCCACGGGCGGATTCCACGCCATCATTGTGATCACGCGTCCCGCCGGAGCGTCGATGGCAGGGGTCACGGATGTTCCGAGTATGTCCGCTCCAAAACAGGTGTCGGCGTCCGAGTTTCCGTTTCCTGTGCTGGCGCAAATTCCCCGGCGGATTGGAGACGTCAACGGCAATCCCGGGGACATGATCAACTTTCTGATCGTCGGCTCGGAAGAGGACCTGGTGCATGCGTTCCGCCGTGCAGGATGGGTCAAGGTAGAAATCATTGCGAACCAATCATACTTGCATACGGCTACGGCGAGCTTCTTTCAAACTGGGTTCTTGAAGTTGCCGATGAGCAAGCTTTATCTCTTTGGACGCACTCAGGATTACGGTTTTGCGCATGCGAAGCCGATGTTTGCCGTATCCACGCGCCACCACTTGCGGATTTGGAAGACTCCGTACGAAATCAACGGACAGACACTGTGGGCGGGCGCGGCGACGCAGGACACGGGATTCACGAAAGAAATCCGCAAATGGAAAATTACGCACTACATCGATCCCAACGTGGATGACGAACGCTCGTACGTGCAGGAATCCCTAATCGATACAGGCATGGTGACGCAGTGGACGATGACGCAGCCATCGAATCCGGTCGAATCGGCGCGCACGGCAACAGGCGAAGCTTTCAATTCCAACGGCGATATTCTTGTGCTTTGGCTCCAGGGAAATGAAGCCGCGCAAAAGGATCCGACTTCGGAAGCGGCGTGCCGCGAGCCGGAACAAATCCCCGGCGTTGCGGAATCCCTACTTCCCTGCAGCGAGAATTCGATGGACACATCCTCAGATCCGGAGGCGACGGGCTCAGGCCAGTAAGAATCCGTTGCCCGACGCCGCGTTTCACAACTCCCACTCGATTTGAACGCTGCGCGATCAGTCCAGCGATTTGTGGAAGCGCAGAACGCTGATGGTGAGCAGCGTCACCCCGATAATCGCCATACCTACGAATTGCGGCCATAGCACGTCGAAGCCGACGCCTTTCAAATAGATGCCACGCACCACAATCATGAAATAGCGCATGGGATTCAAATAGCTGAGCTTCTGCCAGATCGGCGGCATGCTGCTGATAGGAGTCGCGAAGCCGGAAAGTGTGATCGCGGGCATGATGAAAAAAAACGCCGAGATCATGGACTGCTGCTGCGTGGCGGAAATCGTGGAGAGAAACAGCCCGATGCCGATGGAGGAGAGCAGAAAAATCAGGGTGCCGGCGGCCATGACGACGACTTTCCCCCGAAAGGGCACGCCGAACCAGAACGTCCCCACGAGCGAGATCAGCAGCGCGTCGAAAATGCCGATCAGATAGAACGGCAATGTTTTGCCCAGGATGAACTCCCAGCGGCGGATCGGCGTCACCATAATCTGCTCGAGCGTGCCAATTTCGCGCTCGCGAACGACAGCGGACGAAGTCAGCGACATCACCAAGACCAGCAGCAAATTGCAGATCACGCCGGGAACGAAGAACCACTTGCTCTCGAAGCCCTCGTTAAACCAGGGGCGCGTCTCCAGATTCACTTTTGGCACGAACGCGGCCGGCTGGGGAGGGCCGCGCTGGAGCGCTTCAGCCTGGTAGTCCTGAGCGTATTTCCCTCCGATTTGATTCAAATAACCGAGGCTGATGAGCGCAGTATTCGAATTCGAGGCATCCACAATCACTTCGACCTGCGCGCCCTGGCCGTTGCGCAGGCGCTGGGCGAAGCCGGAATCAATTTGCAACGCGATGAGGACGTCGCCTCGATCGATCCAGGTACGAAGCTGATCAGGATTGACGGCGTAGTGGCCGGCGCTCAAATCGAAGTACTGGCTACCGGTGAAACGCGAGATGAGATCGCGGCTCTCCTGGGTATTGTCCCGGTCGAGCAGGGCCATGGTGACGTGCTTCACCTCATAGGTGGCCGCGTAGCCGTAAACCATCATTTGAATGATCGGCGGCCCGATGAGGAGGAACCGCATCCGCGGGTCGCGCAGAGCTTGAATGAACTCCTTCACCATCATCCGAACAATGCGTTGCCATGATTGCCGGAGATTCATTCGAGCCTCTTGTGGAAAGCGCGCGTCGCCAGGATGATCAACAGTACGGAAATAATGCCGAGGGCCGTAAGCTGGCCCTTCATCAGGCTGATGGAAGTCCCTTTGAGAAACACATTGCGGAGAATTTCCACGTAGTAGCGGGCCGGAAGAACGACTGAAAGCCATTGCACAGGTTTCGGCATCTGGTCAATCGGAAACAAGAATCCCGAAAGTAGGAAGGTGGGCAGAAACGTGGCGAGCAAAGCCATCTGGCTCGCGGCAAGCTGCGATTTGGATATGACCGAAAAGTAGTAGCCCATCGAAAGCACCACCGCCAGGAACAACGCGGACGTGCCGTACATCACTAGCCAGCTCCCACGGAACGGCACCCCGAACCACCACACACCCATCACCGCGCATAAAGCAGTATCGAGCATTCCGATGACGAAATATGGAATCAGCTTGCCGAGCTGAATTTCGAGCCGACCAACCGGGGTGGAGATCAATTGCTCCATCGTGCCGCGTTCCCATTCGCGCGCGATGGTGAGCGAGGTAAGGAAGGCGCCGACGACCGCCATCACCATCGCGACGACGCCGGGTACGATGTTGGCCATGCTCTGGAGGTCCTCGTTGAACCAGGTGCGCGGCTGAAACTGCACGGGTGCGCTTCCGGCGGCGGTCATCCCGTGGCGCTGCTCCCATTCAATGGCCACATCGGAGGAATAGCCTTGGATGATGGCTTGCGCGTAGCCCATCGCGACGTTGGCGGAGTTGCTGTCGCTCGCGTCGATGATCAATTGCACGCTGACCGTGCCGCCCGAGTGCAGCGTCTCATCGAACTGCGCCGGAATCACGATGGCGGCCGTGGCCTTGCCGGAGTCGATCTGGCGCAGGACGTCTGGATAATTGTCCGCGACGTGGGCGATGCGGAAGTAGTCAGTGGCCTGGAAGCGCTTGAGCAGATCCTGGCTGGTCTGCGTGCCGTCTCGATCGTAAACGCATAACGGGATGTTTTTTACGTCCAGGTTCAGCGCGTAGCCGTAAATGACGAGCTGCATCACCGGCATCAAAATGATGATCAAGAGACTTCGCGGATCGCGAAGGATCTGGATGATCTCCTTGCGCATCATGGCGAGAACGCGATGGAAATTCATGCCGGCTTCGGCTCCTTCGCTTCGTGGGAACCGGTCAGCGAAACGAATACGTCCTCGAGGGACGGCGGAATCACCTCGGCGCGCCGGACGCGAATCTGTTTGGCTTCGAGGGCCGCGCGAATTTTCGGAATCGTCGCCTGCGAATCGGAAACCACGGCGTGCAGCGCGTTGCCGAAAACGGCGGTGTCCAACACGCCCGGCACATTGGGCAAAACATCGAGCGCCGGGCCCAGGGGCTCGCATTCGACCAGCAACAAATCGCCGCGCATTGCGGATTTCTTGAGTTCGGTCGGCGTGCCCATGGCCACGATCTTCCCGCGGTCGATCAGCACCAGGCGATTGCAATATTCCGCCTCGTCCATGTAGTGCGTGGTGACGAAAACGGTGACGCCTTCGCCAGCCATCTGGTGAATCAACTCCCAGAACTGCTGGCGGGTCACCGGGTCCACGCCCGAAGTCGGCTCGTCGAGAAAGACGATGGGAGGGTGGTGCAGCACGGCGCAGCCGAGGGCCAGGCGCTGCTTCCATCCGACGGGCAACGAGCCGGTAATCGCGCGCTCACGCCCTTCGAGCCCTGCCATTTGGACCGCCCAGGCGATTCGTTCGGGAACGTCCTTCGAGGGAACGCTATAAAGTCCGGCGAAAAAGCGGAGATTTTCAACCACACGCAAATCTTCGTAGAGCGAAAATTTCTGCGACATATAGCCGATCCGCTGGCGGATTCCTTCGGACTTCGTCGCGACGTCCAACCCGTCGACCGTGGCGCGGCCGGCGGAGGGAAGCAGAAGGCCACAGAGAATGCGGATCGTGGTGGATTTTCCCGCGCCGTTCGGACCGAGAAAACCGAAGATTTCTCCTTTGCGGGCGGTGAAACTGACGTCGTTCACCGCAGTGAAATCGCCGAACCGTTTGTAGAGACCTTCGACGACAACCGAATTTTCTGTGCTGGCCATGGGACAGTTTTATTTTTACTTGGGTTGCGAAGCCTCTGCGCCGGGCGACTCTTGCCCGGACGAATCCGTGACCGCAAAGACAAACAAATCCTCGATGGTGGGATCGACTTGCGCAAAGGCCTCCACCTGGACTCCGGCCGCGCTGAGAATATTCTGCAACTCGGAGTGGCGCTCGGCGCGATCCGCGATGATGTGCACGCCGTCGCCTTCGAGCACGACGCGATTCACGCCGGGCGCGCTTTTGAGCGTTTCGCTCACGCGCGTCGGGTCAAGGGTGCGCACGGCGAAGATGGCTCCGGGAAACTGCTTCTTGAGGGTTTCCGGGCGGTCGCAGAAAAGCAGCTTGCCCTTGTGCAGCAAGCCGACGCGATGGCAGCGCTCAGCTTCGTCGAGATAGGATGTCGAAATCAAAATGCCGACACCGCCGTCGATGAGTGAGTACAGAATCGCCCAGAAATCGCGGCGCGAGACGGGATCCACACCGTTGGTGGGCTCATCGAGCAGAATCACCTTCGGACGATGGATCAGGGCGCAGACCAGGCCGAGTTTCTGCTTCATACCGCCGGAAAGTTTGCCGGCCATCCGCGTGCGGAATTCCGAAAGGCCGGCGGCGGTGAGAAGTTCGCGCGCGCGGGTTTCGCGTTCGCGGCGCGGCACGCTGAAAAGGTCGCCGTAGAACGCAATGTTTTCGTTCACCGTGAGATCTTCATAGAGGCCGAAGCGCTGGGGCATGTAGCTGAGGTGATGCTTCGCGCCTTCCGGGTCGTGCGCGATGTCGAATCCCGCCACCTGCGCTTTGCCGGAATCGGGCGAAAGAACCCCAGCCAGCATGCGCATCGTGGTGGTTTTGCCGGCGCCGTCCGGCCCGACCAGACCGAAAATTTCACCGGGATGGACGGCGAAGCTGAGCGCGTCCACGGCGCGGATCGCGCCGAAGCTCTTGCCCAGCCCCGTCATCTCGATGACTGCCGCGTCGCTGGCCATTTCGCCCCGCCTACTTTGTTTCGATGTACACGTCAGCCGGCATGCCGGGTTTCAATTCGTGGTTCGGATTGTCCACGTCCACCTTGACGCGGTACACCAAGGTGACGCGCTCCTCCTGAGTTTGCACGCTCTTCGGCGTGAACTCGGCGTCCGAAGCGATGAAAGAAATCCGTCCGGTGTAACTTTTGTTGGGATAAGTGTCGGTGCGAACGGTCACGCTATCGCCCAAGTGAATTTTGCCGAGATTCGTCTCGGAGATGTAAACGCGCACCCACAAATGATCCAGATCGGCCAGCGTCACGATGGGAGTGCCGGGCGAGACGACTTCGCCCAGCTCCGCTTCGCGCACCAACACAACGCCGCTGAATGGAGCCGTGAGCGTCGTGTAACCCAACTTAATTTGCGACATTTCAAGTGTCTGGTCCGCGGCGCCCACATTCGCCTGGTCTACGGCGATCTGCTCTTTCCGCGTCCCAGCCAGGAGTTCGTCGTAAACCTGCTTCAGCCGCGCGACATTTGTCTCGGCGCGCGTAACGGCGGTCGCGGCCTGATCGCGAACTTGCGCGGGGATTTCGTCTTTCGCCAGCAACGCGTCGTAGCGCGCGAGATCTTGCTTCTTCTGCGCGAGATCCGCTTGCGCGTCGACGACGTTCTGCCGCGCGGCTTCGATGTCTTGGGCGCGGGGACCGGCGAGCGAGAGCGTCAATTGCTGGGAGCGCACATGGATGTTCGCCTCATCGACGGACACTTGCTGCCGGTAATCCGCATCGTCCAACTTGGCGAGCAACTGCCCCGCCTGCATTGGCTGGCCTTCTTCCACCGGCAACTCCACCACGCGCCCGGTCACCTTGAAGCTGACCAGGCTTTCGTGCGCTTCCACGTTGCCGGACAGCTTGATTTCATTCGGGTTGACGGGCTTGCCGAACCAGCGCGGATAAAGGTAATAGCCGGCCACAGCTACACCGACGATCAGAAGAATGATCACTAGGCGTTTCATCGCCGTTCGACCTCCACTAAAGATTCCGTACGCTCAGAAATTCTCATGGCTGAGCCTGCGGGGCAGGCTGGGTAACACGGGCGGGCTGATTTACCGGCATCGACTCACCCAAATAGTTGGAGTAATTGGTTTCGTTAGCGCCCAACGCGCGCGCCAAGGCCATGCGCGCGTCGGCGTGTCGCGCCAGCGCCGCGATGCGATCCTGCTGTGCCTCCGCGAGCGAATTCTGCGCGGTGATCACTTCGATGTTGTCGGTGAGGCCGTTGCGGAAGCGATCCGTGGCCAGCGCCAATTCCTTTTGCGCCAGATCCATCGACTCCTCGGTCACGCGCACTTGGTCTTCCGCCGATTGAAGATCGAGGATGGCCGTGCGGAGTTCCTGCTCGATTCCGCGGGAGAGATCGGCGACCTGATCGTCGAGTTGGCGCAATTGGCTTTCGAGCTGTTTGCGTTCGCCGATACGATCGCGATCGAAGATATCGATGGAAAGCGTCGCTTGAATCACGCCGGTAGCGGGCACTTGGTAGATTTCGCGGCCAATCGCCCCGTAGTTCCCGGTGACCTGCAGGGTGGGGTAGTAACGGGCGTGCGAGGCCTTCTCCTGTTCGATCAACACCTGCCGCTGCGCATCGAGCGAACGATAGTCCGCGCGGGCGCGCAGGGCGTCGTTCAGCGATTGATCGGCGTTCGGAACTTCGATGTGATGAAATTCGAGCGGCTCCGCAAGAGCAATCGGCGTGCCCGGAGAGATTCCGATGTAGCGCGCCAGGGTAATCAGCGCAAGTTGGTATTGATTGCGCGCCACGAGCAGATTCTGCTGATCGTGTTCGAGCGCGACCTGGGCGCGCAGTACGTCCACGCCCGTGGCCAGGCCTTGTTCGTGCTGATCGCGCGCCAATTTTTCGAGCGCCTGCGAGGTGTCCACGCGGGACTCCGCCGATTCCACTTCGGCCTGCGCCGCCTGGCCGTCGAGGAACAGCGCGGCCGTCTGCCGCACGACGACGCTTCTGGAATCCTCAAAGTCCAGCGCTGCGGATTGCTTCTGGTCGTCTGCGGCTCGCAACGTGTGGGTTGCCTGGCGGTTTATCAGCGCCTGGCTGCCGTAGAGGCGGAAATCGTAATTATCGAACGGCCCGATCACCGTCGGGAAAGCGAAGCCCGGAAACGAAAAATTCAATCCCAGGGCACGCAAGTTCACGGTTTGCTGATTGGCGAGAACGTGTCCGGTAACCTCCGGGAGGAGCGCGGCCTTCGCGCGCTCGCGCGTGCCTTCCGCTTGATCCACGCGGGCATCCGCCAAACGAACGCCAAGGTTATTCTTCAAGGCGAGTTGAATCGCGCCTGCCAGCGTCAGGCTCTGCGCGTTCGAGTCGCCCGCTTGCTGGGCCGCGGCTGGAAGCGCGGCCGCCAGCAAGAGAAGCGGCAGAATCGAGTAGCGGGGCCGGCTTGCTTGTGTTGACATCATGGGTTTCTCCCGTTCTTGACTCGACACTTGCGATCAGCGGCGGACTGCCGGTCGCGATGGCGGCGTCTTCTCCGCCTCGCTCGTCTTGATGCCCGCGAAGACGATCTCTACCCAGGTATCGAGCCAACCGGAAATTTCCAGCGCCGGGTCCAGCGACCACAGCAGGAAACCTCCGAACATCCCTTGTTGCACGGCGCGCGCAAGATGCCTGGGCGAGAGGTCGTTGCGAATTTCGCCACGCTGCTGTCCGATGGTCATTAATTCGGCGAGAGCCTTACGGCCGCGCGCCATGTTGACGATCATGGATTCGCGCACGGCGTCATTCGTGAGCGGCGCGACCATGATGCTGCGAATCAAAAGCGGCGTGCGGCCCGGATCGCGCGAGACGGAATGCACCAAACGCCGGAGCACCTGGTGGATCGGGATTTTGGCTTCGCGCGCTTCCGCCAGCGCGGCTTCGACTTTGCGCACCTGATACTGGCCGAACGCAATCAGCAAGTGCTCTTTCGAGGGGAAGTAATTGAAGAAAGTTCCCTTCCCGACGTCGGCGGCTTCCGTGATGTCTTCCACGGAGGTATCCGCCAGGCCGCGCTGAGCGAAGAGCCGCAGGGCGGCATGCATCAAGCGGTCGCGCGTTTCAGCTTGGCGGCGCTCGCGGCGGCCGACGGTGCCCTTTCGGGGCATTTCCTCGGAAAACGCTTGCAGCGGTCGCTTTTTTTGACTCATGACCATACTTGACTGTAAGTCATTTACGCCCGGCAGTCAAGAACTTTCCAAGGGAAGTTGAGGTGCGGAACGCACTCGTTCACACGCCTCCCCTTTTAAGACTCGGGGGCCGCGCTGGCCCCCAATGGCTACTCTTGGAGACGTGTGGCCGGAGATCTTATTGTGGGCTCGTTCGGGCCAGCGAGGCAGGGCGATAAGCTTCGTATTTTTAGCCTCTTACGCAGCCTGCATCCTTCCCGGGCCTGGCGAAGTGGCATCCGGAGATTTAGTGCTGCTATAAAAAAGTCATATAGGAATTGACATAAACTCCCTTAGCTCTTTATAGTGTCCTCGCTCACGAACATGCGGAAAATGCCCAAGCAATCACGTCGGAATCGCGCGAACCGCGAAGTTTCCCGCGGCGTTCGTGCCGCGGCACCGGCGCGGGAGGTAGTACCCGTCATCGTACAACTCGTATGCCCCTGACACAGGGATGACGACTGACGGATGAAGGAACGCTAGAAGGAATCAAGAAATCCGGAGGTCGCCATCGAGGGGATGGCGGCCTTTTTTTGTGCGCGCGGCGCGGGGATGGGCGTGCCCGGCGCGGGATAGAACGCAGGGGAAGAACCCCAAGGAATGAACCGATGACTGAGAAGTTGCGCAGCCGGACACTACTGGAAGGCTATCGGCGCGCGGGCGCGCGCTCGATGCTCCACGCCGTCGGTTTTTCCGACGAGGATCTGAAGAAGCCGATCATTGCCGTGGCCAACACGTGGATTGAAATCGGCCCGTGCAACTACCACCTGCGCGAGATTGCGGCGGCGGTGAAAGAAGGGATTCGCGAGGCAGGCGGCACTCCGATGGAGTTCAACACCGTCTCTATTTCAGACGGCATTACGATGGGTACCGACGGCATGCGCGCTTCGCTGATTAGCCGCGAAGTGATTGCCGATTCCATCGAACTGGTGACGCGCGCGAATTATTTCGACGGCATTGTCGCGCTTTCCGGCTGCGACAAGACCATTCCGGGGACGGTGATGGCGCTCGCGCGGCTGAATATACCGGGCTTGATGCTGTATGGCGGCCCGATCCGCCCCGGCCGGTACGAGGGCCACGATATCTCCATTCAAGATATGTACGAAGCGATCGGCGCGCTCAATTCCGGCAAGATCACCGAAGAGACTCTCCACTGCATGGAAGAGGCGGCGTGTCCCGGCGTGGGCGCCTGCGGCGGACAATTCACGGCGAACACCATGGCGACCGCCTGCGAATTTCTGGGGATATCGCCGATGGGGAGTGCGGGCGTGCCGGCCACCGCCGGCGAGAAAAACGCGCTCGCGCGCCGCGCAGGCCATCTGGTGATGGAGCTGCTGAAGAAAAATGTGGTGCCGCACGACATCCTCACCAAGAACGCGCTCGAGAACGCGATCGCAGCCGTGGCCGCCAGCGCCGGCTCGACCAATGCCGTCCTTCATCTCCTGGCGATCGCGCATGAAGCGGGCGTGAAGCTCACGCTCGACGACATCAATCGCGTTTGCGCCGCGACGCCGGTCCTCGCCGATTTGAAACCTTCGGGACGATTCATGGCCGTGGATTTCCATGAGGCCGGCGGCACACGCCTGATCGCGAAATTCCTGATGGAAATATCCAAGCTGCACGGCTCGGCCCCTACGGTCAGCGGACGAACGATCGCGCAGGAAGCGGCTCTCGCCGTCGAGACGTCCGGGCAGGAGGTGATTCGCCCGCCCGCCCGCGCGCTGAAACCGACAGGCGGACTCGTGATCCTTCGCGGCAATATCGCTCCGGATGGCTGCGTGTTGAAAATCTCCGGCGCGGGCGGCTCGCACAGTGGCCCCGCGCGGGTATTTGACAACGAGTTGGACGCGTTCGCGGCCGTCGAGAAAGAGAAGATTAAGCCGGGCGACGTGGTGGTGATTCGTTACGAAGGACCGCGCGGCGGCCCGGGCATGCCGGAGATGCTGGCCGTCACCGCGGCGATTGTCGGCCAGGGGCTGGGGACCAGCGTCGCGCTCATCACGGATGGGCGCTTTTCCGGCGCGACGCACGGGATCATGGTCGGCCACGTGGCGCCGGAAGCCGCCGCGGGCGGACCGATTGCGGCGCTGCGCGATGGCGACATCATCACCATCGACGCGAAAAATCATTTATTGCAAGCCAATGTGGACGACGCCGAGTTGGCGAAGCGCCTCAAGAGCTGGAAAGCGCCGGAGCTTCGTTATAGCACGGGCGTGATGGCGAAATATGCGCGCTCGGTAGCCTCAGCGTCCGCCGGCGCAGTGACGAATTGATTGTTTTGATGATTTGTCTTCTGAAACGCGCGAGCAAGTTAAGAACGAGAGAGCGGCATCAAGGCTGACGGGGAGCGAGGGCGACATGATCCGAACCGGAGCGGAAATCATCTGGGAATGCTTGCTGAAGGAGGGCGTGAGCACCGTCTTCGGCTATCCCGGCGGCGCGATCCTGCCCGCCTACGATGCCCTGACGAAATATAAGAATATCCATCACGTGCTGGTGCGCCACGAGCAAGGCGCCGCGCACATGGCGGACGGTTACGCGCGCGCGAGCGGCCGCGTGGGTGTGGCCATGGCCACGTCGGGACCGGGCGCGACGAACCTCGTCACCGGGATTGCGACCGCGATGCTCGATTCTTCGCCGGTGGTTTTCATCACGGGTCAAGTAAACAGCAAGCTGATCGGCTCCGACGCATTCCAGGAGATCGACATCACCGGTATCACGTTGCCGATCACCAAGCACAATTATCTCGTCACGCGGCCGCAGGACGTAGCTCCCGCGATCCGCGAGGCATTCGAGCTGGCCGCCTCCGGCCGGCCCGGCCCGGTGCTGGTGGACATCACGAAGGACGCGCAGCAGGCGAGCTGCGAATTCGATTGGAACGCCGCGAAACCGCATCGCCTGCGGCCGCAGCAGGCGCAAGCGCAGGCGTCGTTGATCGAAGATGCGGCGCGCCTGATCAATCGAGCGCAACGGCCGTTGATCCTCGCCGGCCACGGAATCATTCTCTCCGGCGGCATGAAGGAAGTGATTGCGCTCGCCGAACGCGCGGACATTCCCGTCGCCGTGACGCTGCTGGGCATCGGGAGCTTCCCCGGCTCGCACCCGCTCAATCTCGGCATGATGGGGATGCACGGCGAGGCGTGGGTGAACATGGCCATTCAGGAGGCGGATCTGCTGATCGCGCTGGGCATGCGATTCGACGATCGTGTTACCGGCACGCTCAAGACCTACGCGCCGCTCGCCAAGAAAATTCACGTGGAGATCGATCCGGCGGAAATCAACAAGAATGTTCCGGTGGACATCGCGCTGGTGGACGATCTCAAACGCACCGTCGAGCGTTTGCTCTCGCTCGTCCAGGAGAATCAACACACGAAGTGGCACAACCGGATCCGGTCATTCCGCGGCGAATCCTCCGTGCGCGACATTCAAAATCTGCCCGACGAAGGCCATCTCTACGCCGCGCATGTGATCCACGATCTGTGGCGCGAGACTTCGGGAGACGCGGTGGTGGTCTCCGACGTGGGCCAACATCAGATGTGGGAGGCGCAATATTACCGGCACGAGCGGCCGCGCTCGTTGATCACCTCCGGCGGGCTGGGCACGATGGGATTCGCTTTGCCTGCGGCCATCGGCGCGAAGATGTCGCGTCCCGAAGCGGAAGTGTGGGCGGTGGTGGGCGACGGCGGATTCCAGATGACCATGGCGGAGATGATGACCATCGTTCAAGAAAAGGTCGGCGTGAAAATCGCCATCATCAACAACGGTTTTCTCGGCATGGTGCGCCAGTGGCAGGAATTCTTCCACGGCGGCCGCTACTCGGAGACGCCGTTGCTCAGTCCGGACTTCGCCAAACTCGCGGAAGCCTTCGGTATCCCGGGCCGCCGCGTTGCGGAGCGCTCGAAGCTCACGGAAGTGGTACGCGAGGCGCGCGCCACGAACGGACCCATGCTGATTGACTTCCGCGTGGAACAGGAAGACTCGGTCTACCCGATGATTCCGGCGGGCAAGGCCCTGCACGAAATGATTCGCCGGCCGACGCCGCTCGCCGAAACCGCTGCGGACGCTTGAGGAGAACATGCGCACTTATTTCGTTTTGGACGTGGAAAACCGGCGGGGAGTGCTTGAGCGCATTGCCTCGGTGCTGCGCCGCCGCATGCTGCAGATCGAAACGATCGTCGCGTCGCCTTCGACCGATCCGGCGCGCGCGGTGATCTCGTTCGTCGTGGACACGGACGACTTCGGCATCGTGCGCATCGAGACGGGGCTGCGCAAGATCATCGAAGTCATCTCGGTGCGGTACACCAAAGACGGCGGCGAGACCGCGATCGAATCGGCGATTTTGCATTTTTCCGACGGGGCGGGCACGCGCTCGGCGTCGGCCGATCCCGATTCCCTGCTGCTGCACGTCAGCGGCAAACCCGCGGCGATCGATCGTTTATTGAAACTGCTGGACAAGGCCGGGCGCGTGGACATCGCGCGCACCGGCGAAGAAGCCTGGCCCGAAGTCCCCGGCGAGCACCAGCGGCCGGAATCAGAACGCGAGCGCAATGCGCCCGCCGGCTGATAGAATCTCACGCGCATTTCATTCCATGGGAGGCAGTGATGGCAACTTTGTATTTCGATAAGGACGCCGACCTTTCGCTGATTCAAGCCAAGAAAGTTGCGGTGCTGGGTTATGGATCGCAGGGCCACGCGCACGCGTTGAACCTGCGAGATTCCGGCGTAGATGTGCGCGTCGGGCTGCCCGCGGGCAGCCGTTCGCGCGCGCGCGCCGAAGCGGAAGGGCTCAAAGTGCTGACCACGGCCGAGGCGGCGGCATGGGGCGACGTGATTGCGCTGCTCATTCCCGATACGTCGCAGGCCGCAATTTACAAGGCGGACATCGCGCCGAATCTCAAGAAGGGCAAGACGCTGCTTTTCGCGCACGGTTTCAACATTCGCTTTGGCACGCTGCCGCTCCCGACGGACATTGACGTGGTGATGATCGCGCCCAAGGCGCCGGGCCATCGCGTCCGCGAAGTGTTCGTCGAAGGCGGTGGGACACCTTCGCTGCTCGCCGTGCACCAGGATGCCAGCGGCCACGCCAAGCAAGTCGCGCTTTCCTACGCCAAGGGACTGGGCGCGACGCGCGCGGGCGTGATCGAGACTACTTTTGCAGAGGAGACTGAGACTGATTTGTTCGGCGAGCAAGCCGTCTTGTGCGGCGGCGTCAGCGCGCTCGTGAAAGCGGGCTTTGAGACGCTGGTGGAGGCGGGTTACCAGCCCGAAATCGCCTATTTCGAGGTGCTGCACGAATTGAAGCTCATCGTGGATCTCTTTTATCGCGGCGGCCTCGGCTACATGCGCTATTCCGTCAGCGACACCGCTGAATTCGGCGACTACGTCGCCGGCCCGCAGATCATCACGGACGAAACGCGCAAGACGATGCGCGCGCTGCTGAAATCCATCAAGGACGGCAGCTTCGCCAAGCGCTGGATTCACGAGAATGAAACGGGGCGCCCGTGGTTCAACGCGGTCCGCGCGGAAGAGCAAAAGCTCAAGCTGGAAGAAGTCGGCGGCCGGCTGCGCGCGATGATGACGTTTCTCAATCCGGTGGTCATGACGCCCGACGGCCCCAAGCCCGCCACGCCCGCGCAAAGCAGCAGCGCATCCAAGGCGGCGACGCCCAAGTAACGCGCAGTCACACGTTCACGCGGCTGGTGCGCTTAGTGCACCACCAGCCGCGTGAACGGAAACACGTACGCCTCCAGGAAGATCAGCACTCCCACCAAAGACGCGAGCGCGATGCTGTGGAAGAAAACGTAGCGCAGAATTTCGCCTTCGTGCCCATACCATTGGGTCGCGGTGCTGGCGACGACGATGCTCTGCGCGTCCGCCATTTTGCCCATCACTCCGCCGCAGCTGTTCGCCGAGGCCATCAGCACGGGAGAAATTCCCAGGTGCTCGGCCGTGATTTTCTGCAGGCTGCCGAACAGCACGTTGGACGAGGTGTCCGAGCCGGTCAACGCCACGCCCAGCCATCCCAAAAGCGCGCCGAAAAAGGGATAGAGAACACCGGTGCGCGCAAACGCCAGGCCGAGCGTCGCATCGAGTCCGGCGTAACGCGTCAGAAACCCCAGCGCCATCATGGCCGAAATCGTGAGCAGCGAATACCGGACTTGAATCAGCGTTCGCAGATACGTCCGCGCCAACATCTTGAAGCTGCAGCCCATGACAATGCCCGAAATCAGAGCGGACACCAAAATGCCGGTGCCCGCGGCGGAGAGCCAGGTGAAGAGATACAGCGCGGTTTCCGTTGTGGGCTTAGCGACAACCGGCGGGACGCGCTGCACCAGATTGTGCAGGCCGTTCACGGGAATCGTGAACGAGGACAAATGATCGAGAAACGCTTTGGTGTGCGGCAATCCCCAGACGAATACGAGCAGGCTGAGAATCGCCCAGGGCATGCAGGCTCGAATAATCTCTCCCTTGCGGTAGCCGTGCCGGCCGCGCGCGACTCTTCCGCTCTCCTCACCCTTCAGGCCCCAGATGCGTTTGGGGTGCCACTTCATCAAAAACAAAATCAGAGCCGTCATCGAACAGACGGAAGAGATTACGTCCACGAGCCAGGGCCCATGAAAATTCGATACGAGAAACTGTGGAATCGCAAAGAAAGCGCCGGCCACCAAAATCGCCGGCCACACTTCGATCATCCCCTGAAATCCTGCGAACGCCCACACCAACCAAAAAGGCACCAAGATCGAAAAGAACGGCAAAATGCGCCCCACCATCGCGCTCAGCTCTCTCAGGTCCAACCCCGTCACGGCTTGCAGCGCAATCAGTGGAATCCCGAGTGCCCCGTAGGCCACCGGCGCGGTGTTCGCAATCAGCGAGAGTCCTGAAGCTTCGAGCGGCGCGAATCCCAGGCCGATCAAGAGCGCCGCAGTGACCGCGACGGGTGTGCCGAACCCCGCCGCTCCCTCAAAGAATGCGCCGAACGCAAAGGCGATCAACAAGAGTTGAAGACGGCGGTCCTGCGTGATTCCCATCAAACTTTCTTGCAGAACTTTGAAGAGGCCGGTTTGAACGGTCAATTGATACAGGAAGATTACATTCAGGATGATCCAGCCGATGGGCATCAGTCCGTAAACCGCGCCGTACGCTGCGGCCAAGAAGGCCATCTTGCCGGGCATTTTGAAAACGGAGATGGAGACCAGCAGCGAACTTGCGAGCCCCAGCAAACCGGCCCAATGCGCGCGGAGGCGCAAGACCGCCAAGCTGCCCAGCAAGATGACGATCGGCAGAGCCGCAAGAATCGTGGAGACCCACCACGGCCCCACGGGATCGTAATTCTGCGACCAGGGCATACACCGCCTCCCGGCTCGGATGTGCGAGGGGTCTTGTATCACAAAAGGAGGTTGACACGGAGTGGATGCGACCATAGACTCTGCGATTGGACGTGAGAGAGAGATGACTTTCGCGCGCAATTTCGCCTTTGCCTGCCGCTTCTCCCATTGGTCATGGAGAAGCGGACCGGATGGGCGTGCGCGCTGAGTGTGAGCCAGTAGTCGAGTAGCGCCGAACGAAGTTCCCAACCGGGCCGCGAATCCAAAACGGATCGCGGCTTTTTTGTTTTCGGGGCCGTTCCTGGGAAGCTGTCAGGAGGAAACTTTGAGCACGAAGCCATTGCGTGTGGGATTTCAGGGCGAGCACGGCGCCTTCAGCGAAGAGGCGGCGGTGCGCCTACTGGGCGATGCCATCGTTACAGTGCCGCGGCCAACGTTCGATCGCACGTTCCACGCGATCGCGGAGGGCGCGGCTGATCTGCTGCTCGTGCCCATCGAGAACAGCCTCGCCGGCTCGGTGCTGCGCGTCTACGACCTGCTGCTCGAGAACCATCTTTGCATCCGCGCCGAGACGATGTTGCCCATCGAACTTCATCTCATCGCGTGTCCCGGCGCGACGCTCGAATCGCTGCGCTCGATCGAATCGCATCCGATGGCGCTCATGCAGTGCGAGCGATTCATCGCCGAGCATCCGAACCTGAAGCGCATCCCCGCCGAGGATACTGCCGGAAGCGTCCGCGAAGTGCTGGCCCTCGGCGACAAGTCGCGCGCGGCAATCGCGGGCCGCCGCGCGGCGGAATATTACGGCGGCGTGCTTCTCGCCAGCGCGATTCAGGACAACACGGAAAACTACACGCGATTCTTCCTCCTCTCGACCGATCATTCGCCGGTTCCTGGCGCCGATAAGATGACTCTCACGACTCGCCTGGCACACCGCGCCGGAGCGCTGCTTGCAGCGCTCGAACCCTTCGCACAACGGGGCGTGAACCTGCTGAAAATCGAGAGCCGCCCCATTCACGGCTGTCCGTGGGAGTATCAATTCATTCTCGACGTCGAGGCGACTTCGCCCGGCTTGCTCGAGGCTGCCGTAAGCGATCTCCGCCGCGCCACACAGGAAGTGCGCGTATTGGGGCTTTATCCCGGGGCGCGAGGCAACTCCGAAAATTCCGCAATCGATAATGGGAGAGCGCTATGAGCAGCCGCGTAGTCATTTCACGACCCGTTGTCACAAAGCGCGCCGGGCGCCCGGCAGGCCGTCGCGCGCAGGCCGCGTTGTCCGTCAACAAAGAAACGCCCGTACCGCCGTTTCGCCTGGCGTCGCGCCAGCAACATCCGGAATCCACAATCGTCACGGCTGGAGGCGTGCCCATCGGTGCGGGACGCCTCATCATCATCGCGGGACCGTGCTCGGTGGAATCGCGCCAGCAGATTCGCGAGACCGCGCGCCGCATTCGCGCGGCCGGCGCGGACATGCTTCGCGGCGGCGCCTACAAGCCGCGCACTTCGCCGTACGATTTTCAGGGGTTGGGAGCCAAGGCGCTGGAGTGGCTTGCGGAAGCGCGTGCGGAATCGGGTCTGCCGGTCGTGACCGAGGTGATGAGCGTCGAGGACGTGGATCGCGTTTGCGAATGCGCCGATTTGATTCAGCTGGGCGCGCGCAACATGCAGAACTATCCGCTGCTGCGTAAACTCTCGACGATCTCGAAACCCGTGCTCCTCAAGCGCGGCGCGTCCGCCACCATTCAGGAATGGCTGCTCGCCGCAGAATACATTCTCGCGGGCGGGAATCCCAACGTCGTGCTTTGCGAACGCGGCATTCGCACATTCGAGACGGCCACGCGCAACACACTGGACCTGGCCGGCGTAGCGCTCGTGAAAGAGCTATCGCACTTGCCGGTGATCGTGGATCCCTCGCACGGGACAGGCGTGCGCTCGCTGGTGCTCCCCGCGTCGCGCGCCGCGCTCGCGGTCGGCGCCGATGGCTTGCTCATCGAAGTCCATCCGCGGCCGGATAAAGCGTGGTCCGACGCCGCGCAGTCGCTCGACATCCCGTCCTTCGCCGCGCTGGTGGCGGACCTTCGCGCTCGTGAGGGTACGCACTAAATAACACTTAGAATTATTTTTGAACGGATTGCGGCGGTCGAGGGAGGCTTAACTAGCGGCGGGCTTCGGCGACCTGCGGTTCGTGATCGGATGCGTTTGAGGTCTTCTTATGTTCGCGGATGAGCGTGATGAAGGATTGCGCGGCGCGCGGCAGGCTGCGGTCGCGGCGATATACCAGACCGAGCGTGCGCCACAAATCCACGCCTTCGATGGAGAGCAGCTTCACTTCTCCAGATTTCACGAGGTCGCGCGCAAACGTTTCGCTCACGAACGACACGCCCACGTTGGCCGCGACGAAGCACTTGATCATGCCGATGCTCGGCAACTCCATCGTGACATGCAGCCGCGAGCGGTAGGCCCGGAATAGCTTGTCCAACACTTGGCGCGTGTAACCCGTGCGCGGAAAGATGAGCGGCTGCTCCGCCACCTCGGCCAGCGAAACGCGCGACCGCGACGCCAGTGGATTCTTGGGGCTCACCATCAGCATCATGCGGTCTTTGAACACTGGATGGACGCGCAGGTTCGGCGACTTCACCGGCATGGTCACGATGCCGACGTCAATCGTGCCGTCTTCGACGCGCTGCAAAATCTTGTGGCTGAAATTGCGATAGACGCTGATGTGCACCAGCGGATACTTGCGCTGGTACTCCGCGAAAATGTCCGGCAGCAGGTAGAGGCAAGTGGCTTCATTCGCGCCAAAAAAGAGCGGGCCTTGCACCGTGGTGCCGCGGTCGGCTACGGCCTGGAGGGATTCGTCGCGAAGCCGGAGCAGCCGGAGCGCGTAATCGAAAAGCACTTCCCCCGCGGGCGTGAGCTGCACCGATTTGGCCGAGCGATCCAGCAAGCGCAAACCGTAGGCCTGCTCAAGCTGCCGGATCTGCGCGCTGACGGCCGATTGCGAGCGGAACACTTTTTGTCCCGCGCGCGAGAAGCTGCCCAGCTTGGCCACCTGCACGAACGTGGTGAGTTGGTCGAAATCCATGGTTGCGTGTGTCAGCCCTTAGTATACCGGAACTTG
>Ga0209415_10002365_pt1 | contig 35324 bp, 35 predicted proteins | sample PeaSoiSIISIP2007_FD_187696 | JGI IMG/M metagenome (GOLD analysis project Ga0209415, IMG submission 187696) | Peat soil microbial communities from Weissenstadt, Germany - SII-SIP-2007 (SPAdes) (version 2) | ecosystem: Environmental > Terrestrial > Soil > Wetlands > Peat | place: Germany... | reverse complement strand
TGACAATGCCGGCGGATCGGGTCAAGGGACGTTTCTCCTCGAGGAGTGTTAAGCTATTTCGGCCGGCATCAGTAGTTGCCGGAACTCGTCGTCGCTCAGCTCGATGTCGGCCGCTGCCAGGTTCTCCTCGAGGTGGGCGACCGACATCGTGCCGGGAATCGGCAGTATCACCGGGGATCTCTTGAGGAGCCAACGCAACGCGAGCTGCTGCGCGGTCACCCCGCGCCGGGCTGCCATTTCCCCGAGCGTCTTCGCTTCGACGAGCTTGCCGCGTGCGATCGGCGTCCAGGGAATGAAGGCGATCGAGTGAGCTTCGCAGTACTCGAGCACCTTTTCCTGTTCCCGCTCGAGAAAGTTGTAGCGGTTCTGCACCGAGACGATGGTCGCCACCCGTCGGGCCCGTTCGATCTCCTCGACCGTGACGTTCGAGACCCCGATCCGATGGATCCTACCCGCCTCCTGCATCTCCTTGAGGGCCCCGACGCTGGTCTCGATGGAGACCTTGGGATCGACCCGGTGCAACTGATAGAGCTCGATGCGGTCGGTCCTGAGCCGCCGAAGGCTGGCCTCGACCGTCTGTCGAAGGTACTCGGGACGGCCGTCCGCGCCCATTCCGTCCGGGGTACGAGTCATGCCGCCCTTCGTGGCCACCAGCACCCTCCGGGCGTCGCTTCCGAGGGTGTTGCCGATCGTCGTCTCGCTCGCGCTCGATTGGTAGACGTCCGCGGTATCGATGAAGTCCACGCCCAGCTCCACGGCCCGTCGGAGCAACGCGCGAGCCGGTTCGGTGTCCGTGAGACGATTCGTCCCGAGCCCCATCCGGTGCACCGACCGATCGCCGACCCGAACGGATCCGGCGCGGGCGGCCGAGACCTCGCGCGCCATGCCGGTTGCCTTTCTCGGGGAGTATATCATCGTTCGGCCCGCCGCACCCCCGGGGCCCTGCAGCGAACGGGTGGGCGGTCCTCCCGCGGTCCGTTCTGGATGGGGTCCCGGCGCCCGCTACGAAGGGGAAGGTGGACTGGTCGGGATTTGAACCCGAGCCCTCCGGTTTGCAAAACCGGCGATCTTCCGAACTGATCTACCAGCCCGCCCGGCGGCCACGGGCCGAGGGTGGGCTTAGCCTTTCGGAGCCGACCCCGCCCCGACCGCATCCCACGCCCGGTCGAGCTTTGGGACCGTCGCCCGCGAGCGGATCTCCGACGGGTCGACCCATTCGAAGGCCGTGTGCTCCCAGTCGATACGAACGTCGGTCGTTCCCACTCGGAAGAGGAACGGGTGGACGATGTAGACCTCCTGACCCGACCGGGCATACACCGTTCTCCCTTCTACCTCGAGCGACAGCTCGTTCCGTCCGATCCCCGTCTCCTCGGAGATCTCCCGATACGCCTGGGCGATCGGGGTCGGGTCCTCCAGGAACCCCGAGACCGCGGCCCACCGGCCTTGGAAGCTTCCAACACGCCCGGAACGGCGGAGAAGGAGGATCTTCCCGTCGTCCCGACGTAGGAATGCGGTCACCACGGGGTGCTCGGAGATCCCCTGAAGGGTCAGCTCGCCCCGGTCTCCGTCGACCTCCATCCGCTCCCCTTCGCGGAATAGGTCCCGGTCGAACCCGGCGATGACCGGCATTCCCGGTGGGGTTCCACCGACGAGCGGCGAGCCCTCCAGCACCACAGCCCGGACGCCGACCAGGTCTTCGGCCGGTGCGGGCCACCACACCGCGGGCAGTACGATCACCACCTCCGAGTCAGGAAGCCCTCCCCAATCCAGGGGGTCGTCGACCAGGTGGGTCTCGCCCCCGGCCCGGCCCGGCGCGAGCGGGATTCCCCGGAACGTCACGAAGGGACGAAACCACGGGAGGACTTCGATTTGTCGGGGACGTGGCGTCCGACCGGGCGGGAAACGCCTTCTACCTGGGGCCGGTCCTCGACGAGTTGAAGCTCAGCGCGTTCACGGTCGTGGACGACTACCCTACCGGCGCCCTCACCGGAGGGGACCGGCTGCTCGAGGTGGTTCGCCTCGCCGAGGTCGCGGACGCAAGCGGTCTTTCGACGCTCTGGGTCGCGGAGCACCACTTCCACTCCGGCGGGGTCTGCCCCTCGCCGCCGGTCCTCCTCGCAGCCTGCGGCGCGCGAACCCAGCGCATTCGGCTCGGGGCTCTGGTCAGCGTCCTTCCGTTCCATCGGCCGATCGACGTCGCGGAGGAGTACGCGATGCTCGACCGGTTGACCGGGGGGCGGCTCAACCTCGGCCTCGGCAGCGGTTACATCCCGATGGAGTTCGAGGGGTTCGGGGTCGACCCTGCTACAAAGCGCGAGCGGTTCGACGCCTCCCTCGAGACGGTGCTTGCCGCGTTCGCCGGAAAGGAGGTCCGGGCCGAGGGCGCGACGGCAACCCCGGTCCGACTGAACGTGCTGCCGGTACAGCGACCGCACCCACCCCTCTGGATCGCCGTCCAGCGCAGGGAAGCGATCACCCACGTCGCCCGACGCGGGGTCTCGGTGGCGCTCATCCCATACGCTACGCTCTCCGGCCCGGCCGAGCTGGCGGATGTGATCCGGGAGTTCCGCGAGAACCTGCCGGCGGGCAGCCCGGCGGAGGTGGCGATCGCGATGCATGTCTACGCAGGGGCGCGACCGGACGTCGCTCGGCAGGCGTTCCGGCGGTACCTCGAGAGCCGACTGCAGACGCAGTCCACGTTCTATCGCGAGAAGATGCAGCGCGACCCGCGCCACGCCTCTCCGGAAGCCATCGAGGAGAGCGGGTTCGCCGCGTTCGGGTCCCCGAAGCAGGTGGCGGAGAAGCTCGGAACGTTCGCGGACCTCGGCGTCGACGAGATCCTGGGGATCTTCGACTTCGGCGGCCTCGACCCCAGCGAGGTCCACAGTTCCGTGGCGACGCTAGGAAGGGTGTGGCGCCCGTCGGGGTCGGCGCACCCGGGACGACCTGCGCACGCCGCGTAGCGGACCGGGAGTGGGGTTCGCCCCCCGAACCGCCTTTAATCCGCCAGCGCATCGGCGCGCACGGTGGTTCGAATGGCGGAGATCCTGCCCGGAGTGCATCAGGTCGAAGGGGTCGATCCCTCTCCCGATTTTTCGACGCATGTTTATCTCGTGAAGGACAAGGGCTCTGGCTGGACCCTGATCGACACCGGGCTCCCGGGCGCCCACGCCGCGACCCTCGCGTACCTCGCGAAGATCAAGGTCGAGCCTACGGCCGTCAAGCGGATCCTCCTGACGCACCTCCACCGGGACCACACGGGCTCGCTGAAGGAGATGGCCGCGAAGACCCACGCGAGGACGTTCGCCCATTGGATCGAAGCGGCCTACATCGCCAACTCCCCGAAGTACGACGGCCCGGGCAGCCCGCCGGCCGAGGCGTTCACGGTGGATGAGACGTTCAAGGACGGGGACACGATCGACGCGGCCGGCGGCCTCATCGCCTACCACACGCCGGGCCACACGCCCGGGCACACCTCCTACTACCAGGCCGAGCGCAAGCTCCTCTTCTCGGGCGACCTGTTCTTCGGTGAAGGCGAGAAGGTCATCCTCACGCCCGCCGACTACACGCACCACATCCCCACCGCGCAGATCTCCGCGCGACGCATGAGCCAGCTATCGATCGAGTCTGTGCTGACCTACCACGGGGGGCCCGTCCTGAAGAACGGCGGCGGGGTCGTCCGGACCCTGGTCCACAGCTTCCGCTGAGCGCGGCCGGAGGCTCCGAGACACGACCGGCGACCCGGGCGCGCCCGGGTCGAGTGGGACTGGCCAGATTTGAACTGGCGTTTCGGAGTCCCGAACCCCGAAGGATGGACCAAGCTACCCCACAGTCCCTGTCGGGGCCCGACCACTCGGCCCCGCTATTTGAGGGTGCGCACGGCCCATCGCTCCGTCGGGTGTTTCATCACCCCTCCGCAAGGGGGTAGAGGTCGGCCGCCGTCTCCCTAACGTTCATGCCGGCCGCGGTCGCCGATTCTCCGATCCCGGGGCTCGCCCCCGTCGAGGACCTGACGTGGACCGTCCCCGGCCTCCGGGAGGACCCTACCCTCTGCCTGCGGTGCCGCTCGGCGCAACTCCTCTGCGGGAAACCCGTCTGTCCGATCCTGCTCAAGTATCGAGCGTTCTCGAGAACCCTCCCGATGGTCGGGGGGACCGACTTCGAGGGGAGCTCGCCGCCGGGGCTGTTCGTCGGTCGGTTCGGATATCCACGAGTTTCGATAGGACCGCTCTTCTCTCCGGAGCACGGGTCGACCGAGCTGTTCGATACCCCCGAGGAGTGGGTCGGACGATCCGTGGAGGAGGTCGTCGGTTTCCGTACGGGCCTCGTCCGTGGGACGATGCGCGTGAACGTCCTCGACGCCGAGAAGCCGATCCGGCTCCTCGAGCAGGTCCAGCTCCTCGGTCTCGCGGCGGAGTCGGTCGAGAGCGAGGCTACGTTCCGGAGGCCTCCCCGGGGGCGGATCGCGCTCTCGGACACCTCGCCGCCATTCGGCCCCTCGGCCCCGATCGAGAGCGTTCGGCTCGACGTACGACGCGTGGACCCCCAGCTCGACCGGCTGTCCTCTGACGTGCACGCGAACGCCCGCGTGGCCGTGACGGAACTCTACGGCCGGGGGGTTCGGGTCAGCCGAATCCAGAGGGCGTTCAGCGCCGGAACTCTCGGACGGGGCGGTCGCCGGAAGCTGGTCCCCACCCGCTGGTCGATCACGGCCGTGGACGACCTGATCTCGAAGCAGAACCTGGAACGCGTGCGCGACCTCCCCCAGCTCTCCGAGATCCTGCTGCATCGATACACCGCCCTCGACAACCGTTGGCTGGTCGTCCTTCTCCCCGGAGCCTACCGCTACGAATCGATCGAGGCATGGTACCCGAACACCCTTTGGAACCCGAGCTCGGGCAATGTCGTCATCATGGGCGACCACGAAGGGTACTACGGTCGGACCACCTACGCATCGATCGGGGGGTGCTACTACGCGGCACGCCTCGCGACGAGCGAGGGCCTCTTGGAGCGGGGTCGGCAGGCCGGGGTGGTCGTCCTCCGCGAGGTGCATCCCGGCGAGATCCTGCCGCTCGGCGTCTGGAATGTCCGGGAACACCTGCGGGCGGCCCTGCGGACTCCTCCAGAACCCCTGGCCACGATGGGGGAGCTGCTCCAACGGATCGGGTCGACGTTCGCCATCCCCCTGAACCGTTGGCTCGGGGCAAGCGCGGTACTTCGCGAGGCGAGGACCCAGCGTAGGCTGGACGCATGGCTCGAACCGGCGGCCTCGTAGGGTCGCCGAACGTTACCCGTACTTCAGGCCGCAGACGCCGCAGAACGAATCGGTCGCGAGCCTCGGGGCACCGCACTTCGAACACCTCGCGGGGACGCGCGGCGTGCCGCAGCCCCGGCAGAACGCATCGGACGGCTGGGTCGGGTGGCCGCACTGAGGGCACCGCTCCGCCGCGGCTACGGTCTCCGCGACATCGACCGGCGTGTCGCTCGTCAGGGGCGCTTCCGTTGCCTCCGGAGGCGCGCCGGCGGTGCGCGCAGGGCCCGGTGCCAGCGTCTCGACGCGGCCCCCCACCTCACGACGTCCCTTGAGAGCGAGCCGGAAGGCCTCGGTGTAGTCGGCGCGGTCGTAGGCAGCCTGAGCCGCCGCGCGGATCGCTTCCCCCCTCTTCGTGCCGCCCTGCTTGGTCCGGTCCCGCTTGGCGGTTTCGAGGTCGCGTTCGAGAAGTCCGAGCTCGAAGTGCGACTCGGCCCGGTTCTTGGGAACCTTCGAGACGGCGGTGCCGGGGAGATCCCCGTCGTTCGGTCCGGCGGCTGGCATCGCGACCGTAGGCCGGAACGGCGCTGGAACGGGAGAAGGCGTCGCGGCGGTCGGCGGCTGGGCGGGAGGGGCCGTCTTCGGGGCCTTGCGGGCCGCCACCAGGGTGTTGTGAGCGGACTGGGCTAGATCGAACGCCCGGTCGAACTGGCGGGTCCCGAACGACGACTCGGCGAGGCCGATGAGCTGGCGCGCCTGCGCCACGTCCCCCCCCTGCCTCTCGAGAAGGTCCGCTTCCGTGCGGGCCATCGCGAGTCGGTTGAACGCACGGTCGCTCGCGACCGCCGGGTCGTCCTGGCGCTTCTCCTGAAGACGCTCACGCCGTCGCCTGAGGTGGCGCATTGCGTAGAACGCGACCGCAAGTAGGACTGCGGTAAGAACGATCCCGGTGGCGAACGCGGCTTGCTCCCCGGTCGACAGGTCGGCCATCGCTAGATTCCCTTCCCTCCGTGGAACGCTTCCTGGAGTAGGATGGGAAGTGATTGCGAACCCAGGGTATTTAGAACGACCCGTCCGGGCCGCCTCGACGAGGGGGAGCCGGCCGTGCCGTCGGAGCCGGGCTCATCGGTCGTGGCACTAGCCCCGCTCGGCCGGAGGACCGGCGAAACGGCGGGGCGGACGGACCCCTCCCCGTCGGCTGAGGTTCAGAAGACGGTCAGCTTGTCCGTGAGCAGGCGGCGCGGGATCGTGTCGATCTGGTCGAACCATCCCTGGGCGACGCCTTCCACCTTGGCCTTGAGCGAGGCGAGCTTCACGCCGTTCGCGGGAAGGATCTGGAGGCTCGCGACCTGGGGCTGGTCGACGGGCTTCCCGATCTGGGAGAGGATCCGAACGTGGACCTCCTTCACGTCCCCGCCGGTCTCCTTGACCACGTCGTTCGCGATCAGGTTGCCGAGGAGGTTGTAGATCTTTCCGACGTGGTTCACAGGGTTCTTGCCGGCGGTCGCCTCGAGGCTCATCGGGCGGCATGGGGTGATGAGGCCGTTCGCCCGATTGCCCCGGCCGACCGAGCCGTCGTCCCCGGCTTCCATCGAAAGGCCCGTGACGGTGAGGTAGAATCGGCCCAGTTCGGGGTCGTCGGCCGTGTTGACGTCGATCGTGACCTCGCGTCCCGTGAACTTGGTGGAGAGGTCCATGAGCTTGTCGTGGATCTCCTCGCAGACGGAGGCGTATTCCGTCGGGTTGGCGATCTCGCTGTCGACCAGTGCGGCCGCGACCGTCAGATGGATCTTCTGGTCCTGGCGGTAGCCCATCACCTTGACGTCCTCCCCGAGGGCCTTCAGCTTCTTCTTGAGCTTCAGCGTGAGGAATCGCTCGCTCTCGAGCACCACCCGCTCGGTGTCGGAGAGCGGGGCGAACCCGACGCCGAACGACGTGTCGTTCGCGAGGACGGCCTTCTGGTCGAACACGCCCCGCAGGTCGACCGACCCCGAGCCGATACGACAGTCGAACTCGATGTGATGGTCGACGTCCAGGTGGCTGCAGACCGACCCGACGTAGTCGCGCGCGGCCTTGATGGCCACGTCACGGAACGGCAGCTTCTCCCCGTCCACCTCGGTCGTCGCCCGCCCGACGAGAAGACAGTAGATCGGAGCGGTCACACGGCCGCCCCCGAACTTCGGCTCGGACGCGCCACCGACCACCTGGGTCTCGTCGGTGTTGTGGTGCAGGATCTTGCCGAACTCGTCGAGGTAGAGCCGACTGAGGGCCCGGCTGACCGACTCCGAGACCCCGTCCGCGATGGAGTCCGGATGTCCGAGTCCCTTTCGTTCGACCAGCTCGACTGCCTGGTCCTCGATGTGCGTAGTGTGGAGCGGTTCGATCTGGATGTTCCGGCCCATGTGGGGGTCCCTTCGGTCGGCGGAGCCGGGGGTGGGTTTAACGGTTGCGCGAGCGAAGACGACGCACGCGAGCCGCCGGCGGCTCAGGCGTTGTGTCCGGCGAAAAGTTGCTTCGCCATATGAGGGCCGACGCTCTCGAAGCCCCGCGCGCGATAGTACTCCCGGGTGCCCACGGCGCTCGTGACAAAGACTCGGCCGAACCCCCGGTCCCGGGCGGCGTCTTCGGCCGCGGCCAGCAGCTTTCCCCCGAACCCGCGGTGCTGGTAGTCGGACGACCGGGTCGCCTGCCCCCCGACGGGCAGCTCGCGGCCCAGGACTTTGAGCTCGCGGATGACCGGCGCCGTGAGGCCGCCCACGGTGCTCTCGGAAGGGAACCGGAGGCGCAGGTACCCCGCCACGCAGTCCGACTCCGGTTCCTCGAACGCGATGAACAGCTCTGTTCCGCCGGCGGCCGAGTACTCGGTCCGGGTGAGCCGGAAGCCATCCAACGGCGGCGACGACCGACGCCCGGCCTCGCGGCACCTCAGACACCGGCAGCGGCCGCCCTCCCGCTCCAGTCGCGCGAGCGCGATCTGTCGAAGGTTTCCCGACCGGACTCCCGCAGCGATGAGACGGGCGGGGATGTCGCGCTGGATCCGATGGATCCGGACCCAGGGTGGCAGTTCCCTCTTCATCGAGGCAAGAAGGTCGGCAGCGATGGCCGTTTCGTACGGCCGGTACCGGCCGACGCGCCAGTCCTCGAACAGCGCCGTTCCGGGCAGCACGAGGGTCGGATAGATCTTCAGGAAGTCCGGCCGGAAGTCGGGGTCGCTCCAGAGGCGACGGAAGTCGGAGAGGTCGCGGTTCGGGTCCATTCCGGGGAGACCCAGCATGAGGTGGTATCCGATCTTCAACCCCCGATCGCGCGCCTCCCGGGTCGCCCGGGTGACGTCCCCGACATCGTGGGCGCGCCCCACCGCTGTGAGGACGTCCTCGTGGAGGCACTCCACTCCAATCTCCACCCGGGTCACGCCCGCGTCAAGAAGGAACGGGAGGACCCGCCCGTCGCACCAATCCGGTCGGGTTTCCACCGTGAGCCCGACTACCCGGTGGGAGCCCTGCTCGTTGCGGACCTGGGCCTCCGGGAGGGATGTCGACCGAGCGCCGTTCAGCCCGTCGTAGATCCCCCGGAAGACCTCTTCCTGGTACCCTCGGGCGCGCGCGGGGAACGTGCCGCCCATCACGATCACCTCGACCTTCGAGGTCGGATGGCCGATCTCTTCGAGCGCAGCGATGCGGTGGCGGGCGATCGCCTCGGCATCGAAGTGGAACTGTGCCCCGCGCAGGGCGGACGGCTCCTCTCCGGTGTAGCTCTGGGGGCTGCCGTTCTCCAGGCCTCCGGGACAGTAGGTGCACCGCCCGTGAGGACAACGGGCGGGGGCGGTCATGACCGCGACCACCGCTACCCCCGACAGCGTTCGGGTCGGCTTGCGAGCGATCCCGCCCTCGTACCGTTCGCGGTCCGAGGGGGACTGCCCCCGAAGCCATTCGACGTTGGAGGGGACCCGGACCCCGGGCGTAAGCTTCATCGACGCGAGCTTGGCCCGGTGGAGCCCCCCGGGGGACCCCGGGTCGTCTACCGACGCATCCACGGGCGGCTCTCTCCCGTCACGACGTAGGGAGCGTGGCGAAGCTCGGCGACGGTTCGGGAGCCGGTGAGGAACATCGCAACCTTGAGCTCGTGGACGAGGGTCTCGAGTTCCGCCTTCGTCGCCTCGAACCCCGTGGACGCCGCGCGGAGCACGCCCGCGGCGGTCCCCGCGGCCGTCGCCCCGAGCGCCACGGCCCGGGCCACGTCAAGACCCGACCGGATCCCACCGCTCGCGATCACCGGGAGCCCGAGCGGAACGAGCTCGACCACCGACACCGGCGACGGGATCCCCCAGTTCCAGAACGTCTTTCCGACGCGCGCGTCGCGCTCGGCCCCCTGGTCGACGGCACGGTAGTACTCGACCGCGGCGAAGGACGTCCCACCGGTCCCGCTGACGTCGAACGCGCGGACGCCTCGGTCGCGCAGGGACTCGGCGACGGAACGCGAGATCCCGGCGCCCGTCTCCTTCACGAGGACCGGGAACGCTTTCGCGAGCTCTCCGATCCGCGCGAGGCACCCCCTGGCCCGCCGGTCCCCTCCGGGTTGTACCATCTCCTGGAGGAAGTTGAGGTGGATGGCGAGGACGTCCGCGTGGATGAGTTCCATCGCCGCGCGCACCTCGTCGGGGCCGACCGGCTTGTCGCCGGGGTTTTGCTGGATGATCTGGGGGGCGCCGATGTTCGCGAACTTGAGCGGAACGGCGTGCCGCGCGACGCACGAGTAGCTCTCGGGGTACTGGCCCTTGAGCACGGCGGCCCGCTCGCTTCCGACGCCCAGCGCGACCCCGACCTCGGCGGCCGCGCGCGCGAGATTGTCGTTGATCTTCGCGGCGTCCGGGAACCCTCCGGTCATCCCCGTGATGACGATCGGGGCCCGGAGCTTGTGCTCGAGAAGCGTGACCGACGGGTCGATCTCGTCGAAATCGATCTCCGGAAGCGCCCGGTGGACGAGCTGGATGTCGTCCCAGTAGCGGTACCGGCCCTCGACGTCGCGTCCGAGCACGACCTTCACGTGCTCTGCTTTTCGGTGGCTCAGGTCGAGCCCCTCCCGGTCCGGACCCTTAGCGCGGTCTCGCGTGGGCCCAGCTGCCATAGACCGCTTCCCCTCGGATCGCACGAGAGAGGGCTCCATCCGTCAGTCCGCTAATAAGAACTGCGTCCACGCCGAAGCGAGCGATCGCGCACATCGCGAGGGCCTTTCCCCGGATGCCACCCGTCACGTCGGGAGTCCGACCTTCGCTTCCCAGGCTTTGGGCGATCTCGTCGGTGACCTCGGGGATGAGCGGCCGCTGGCCCGATCGTCCCGGTCCGAACACGCCCTCGACGTCGCTCGCGAAGATCACGCGCGCGGGATGAAGGATCGGCACGAGCTCGGTCGCGATCGTGTCCGCGCCGAGGATGGAGAACCCCCAGGCGTCGTCGGGGACCACATCCCCGAAGGAGACCGGCGTCATCCCGCCCTCGAGCACGGACTCGATCGGGCCCGCGTCGAGCTCTACCGGACGGCCCTCCCGGTTCCGGGCATGGGTCGAAAGGGGGACGGAGAACGGCGCGCCTCCGGCGCGAACAAACTCCCGGAGCACGGTGAGATGCAATCGTCGGATCTCCCCGGCGACGATCGCCGCCCCCCGGGCTCTGTCGGAAGGGACTGCGCCGCCCTCGGGAGCCCGGTTGAGACCGAAACGGAGAGCCCCGGAGTGGCCGAACGAGCCTGCGCCGTGGAGGAGCACGACCCGCTGGTCCGCCACGCTCGCGATCTCACGGCAGAGCCGCGCCAGCACTTTTGGTCGAACCCTCTCCTCCTCACGCTTCCGGGTGATCAGGCTGCCACCGAGCTTGACGAGAACCGGCGGCCGCGGGTCGACCGTCACCGATTCCATGCCGGCGACCCAGCCTAGGCGTGCTCGGGGCCGCTGGCCCGGGTGAACAGGAGGTACGCCCCGACGACCACGGCGAGAAGGCTTGCGAAGAACAGCCAGGAGAAGTCCGAGATCAGCCAGTAGGCAGTCCCCAGCAGCCCCGCGCCGACAAGGACGGCCGCGCCGATCAGGAGGAGGATCCAGCTCGAGTTCGTACGGGCGCTATCGTGCGAGACGGGGGCGGTCTCCTGCCCGGACATCGAGCCGCTCGAGAGCCACCCGCCTTCAAATCGGTTGGGTCGTGTCGCGCCGGGCGCGTGCTCCACCCTCGCAGGGTCCGGAGGCGTGGAACGGCGACCGAAGGCGATTCTCGTTACAAAAGATAGATATGGCCCCCTCACCTGCGACCTTCGCCCGCGGCCAGGGCAGGTCTGAAGTGTCACCATATCCCGAAGACCTCCCGGAGGAATCTCCCTCGAGAAACGCCTCGCAAGGCGCGAGCAACCCCGCGGTCGCGCCCGTCGGAGACCGCGCCACCGGCGCGAGCCCCCTGGGCGCGTCGGCCTCTCCTTCGGCTGCGCCCCCGGCTTCCGGTGGGAGCTCGGCCACCGAGTTCCTGGACGCCATCCTGCAGAACACGAGCGTTCTCTTCCGTGGGAGCCGCGAGGTCCTGCGGGACTCCTACGTGCCGAGCCGCCTCCCGCACCGCGAGGAGGAGATCCGCAAGGTCTCGGAGGTGCTGGGGCCGGCGTTGCGGGGGGACCTCCCCTCGAACCTGCTCGTCTACGGAAAGATCGGTACCGGGAAGACCGCCGTGGTCGCCCAGGTCCGTAAGGACATCCAGCGACGCGCCGAGCAGTCGAAGAACGTCGCGTTCGTGACCCTCAACTGCGGCAACATCGACACGGCCTACAGCCTCCTTCAGACGATCGCCAACACGTTCGCGCGCACCGAGGCGGACCGGATCCCTACTGGGTGGTCCCTCGATCGCGTACAGGCCTCGATGCGTCGTCTGATGGACGACCGCGCGGGCACGATCATCCTCGTCCTGGACGAGATCGACCGGCTCGTCGCGCGCAGCGGGGCGACCGTCCTCTACACCCTCAGCCAGCTGAACACCGAGCTCGAGACCGCCCGTCTTTCCATCCTGGGGATCTCGAACGACCTCAAGTTCACGAACAGTCTCGATGCCCGCGTCCGCAGCCGCCTCAACGAGGAGAAGATCGTCTTCCACCCCTACAACGCGACGCAGCTCCAGGATATCCTCCGCGACCGCGCGAAGGAGGCGTTCAAGGAGGACGTGATCGACCCGGGGGTCGTCGAGCGGTGCGCTGCGTACGCCTCGCTCGAGAACGGGGATGCCCGTCGTGCGCTGGCGCTGCTGCGGCTCGCCGCCGAGATGGCCGAGCGCGACCACGCGAAACGGATCACCCCCGACCACGTGGTGAAGGCGAAGAACCGGCTCGAGCAGGACATCATCCTCGAGTGCTGCCGCACGCTGCCCCCGCACTGTAAGGTCCTCCTCTACGCGATCCTCCAGCTGTTCGAGCGGCGACGGAACGGGGTCCTCACGGGCGAGGTCTACGACAGCTACCGCCGACTGGCCGAACGCCTGGGCCTCCAGCCGCTCCACTCCCGGTCGATCTCGAACTACGTCTCCGAGCTCGAGACCCTCGGGCTGATCCGCGCGACCATCGTCTCACGCGGCCGCGGGGGACGCACCCGGGAGATCATCGTGGATGTGCCGATCTCGGAAACGATGCCCGCTCTCGAGGAGGACCCGCTGATCGCTCCGGTCGGACGGCCGCGCAGCCGCGGCCAGACCCTCCTCACGAACTTCGACAACCCCAACCGGACCGGGCCCCTCTAGGGGCGCCGCCGGGCCCGTCACGCCGTCGGGGTCTCGACCGCCTCTTGGACGACGTGCTCCGTGGCCCGCGCGCCCCGGCGGGCCCTTTCCCGCTTCAGCTCGCGGAGGTCCTTGTCCAGGTCCCGGAGCTCCCGCGCCGTCCGGTTGATGCGAACGCGGACGATCTGTTCGACCGCGGAGATCTCGCGCTCGAGCTGCTCGTCCGACGCTCGGAACGGCGTCATCGCGAAGACTCGGTGTCGATCTGGGCCTTCTGAAGCTTCGACGAGAAGTCGACGAAGACGGTCTTGATCTCGGTGAACTCGTCGATCGCCACGCTGCCCGCCTCCCGGCCGCCGTTCCCGGTGTTCTTCACGCCGCCGAACGGGAGCTGGACCTCGGCCCCGATGGTCGGGGCGTTGATGTAGGTGATGCCGGCCTCGAGGTCGTGGATCGCCCGGAAGGCCCGGTTCACGTCCCGGGTGTAAATGGCCGAGGAGAGGCCGTAGTCCACATCGTTCGCGACCCGGACCGCCTCCTCGTAGGTCCCGACCCGGATCACGGAGAGCACCGGCCCGAAGATCTCCTCCTTCGAGATCCGCGTTCCGTGCTTCGTCTCGAAGATCGTGGGCTCGAGGAAGTAGCCCCGGTCGTACTCCCCGCCGGTGAGCTTCTTGCCCCCGCACCGGAGCTTTGCCTCCTTCTTTCCGATCGCGATGTACTCGAGGATCTTCCGTTCCTGGTCCGCGGACGCGACCGGCCCCATGCCGGTCTTCGGGTTCAGGGGGTCACCGACCGTGAACTGTTCGAGCCGCTCGACCAGCATCTCGAGGAACGTCGCGTAGACCTTCTCGTGGACGATGAGCCGGCTCGTCGCCGTGCACCGCTGGCCCGACGTCCCGAACGCTCCGAACAGGACGCCCTCGAGGGCGAGCGGAAGGTCGGCGTCGTCCATCAGGATGACCGGGTTCTTCCCGCCGAGCTCGAGGTGGACCATCTTCAGCCCCTCGGCGCCGAGCTGGTAGACCTCCCGGCCCGTTTCAACGCCGCCGGTGAACGAAACGGCCCGCACGTTGGGGTCCGAAACGAGCGCGTTGCCCACGATGCTTCCCGCTCCGGTGACGAAGTTCAGCACGCCGGGTGGCACTCCGGCGGCCTCGTAGACCTTCACGACCTCGGCGCCGCAGCGGGCGGTGTTGGACGCCGGTTTCAGGACGACCGTGTTGCCCGAGATCAGCGCGGCGGCGATCTTCCAGTTCGGGATCGCGGTGGGGAAGTTCCACGGGGTGATGCAGACGACGACCCCCTTCGGTTGCCGCACCGTCATGCAGAACTTGGAGCGCAGCTCGGAGGGGACGGTCTCGCCAAACAGCCGGCGTCCCTCGCCGGACATGTACTCGATGAAGTCGATCGACTCCTGGACGTCGCCGAGGCCCTCGCCTATGACCTTGCCCATCTCGGTGGTGACGAGCCGGCCCAGCTCCTCCTTCCGCTCCCGCATGATGCGGGAGGCCGTGAGGAGGATCTCGCCGCGCTTGGGTGCGGGGGTGTCGCGCCAGCCGGGGAACGCCTTCTTGGCGGAGGCGACCGCTCGGACGGCGTCCTCGGCGGTACCCGAGACGAACGAACCCACGGGTTCCCGCGTGGCCGGATTCCGCGTCTCGAATCGCTTCGCCTTGGGCGGCGCGGCCCACCGACCGTCGATGAAGAGTCCGTAGCTGGCTTCCATGGAACACCTCGGAGCGCCCTCGAAGTCCCGAACCCCCCACGAGGCTACATAGGCGTTTGCGGGAGGCCCCGGTTCGGCTTCCGGGCGGGGCACAAAGACTTTCGAGGCCGGCTCCTAGGGCCGTTGCCGTGATCGACCTCGAACTGCTCCGAAAGGAACCCGCGCGGGTGGAGGAGAACCTCGGGCGACGGAGGAATCCCGAGTACCTGCGCCTCCTCGCGGAAGCCCGGGAGAAGGACGCGGCGTGGCGGGCCTGTCTCCTCGAGGCGGACCGGCTGCGGAAGCGCCGGAACGAGCTCAGCCGGGGCATCGCCGACGCGCGGTCCAAGGGGGAGCCATCGGCCGCCCTGGACGCGGAAGCGAAGGCAATCCCCCAGTCGGTGAAGGGGGTGGAGGCCCGGGAAGGCGAGCTGCTGCAGGCCCGCGACGCGCTGCTGCGGCGCCTCCCCAACCTGCTCGACGACTCCGTCCCGTTCGGCAAGGACGATTCGGAGAACGTCATGATCACGACGTGGGAGGAACCCGCTCAGGGGGTTGCGGGACTCAAGCCGCACGGGGAGATCCTGGAGGCCCTGGGCATGGCGGAGTTCGACCGGGCCCACCGGGCGAGCGGCGCCGGATTCTACTACCTCAAGGGACCGATCGTCCTGGTCGACCTCGCCCTCCAGCGATTGGCCCTCGACATCCTCTCGGAACGCGGGTTCACCCTCGTGAGCCCACCCTACATGCTGCGCCGGGCTCCGTACGAGGGAGTGACGGACCTCGCGGACTTCGAGAACGTGATGTACAAGATCGAGGGCGAGGACCTGTACCTCATCGCCACGAGCGAGCACCCGTTGGCGGCGCTGTACCAGGGCGAGATCCTGGACGAGGACCGTCTCCCGATACGGCTCGCGGGGGTCAGTCCGTGCTTCCGCAAGGAGATCGGAGGGCACGGGGTCGACCAGAAGGGCATCTTCAGGGTCCATCAGTTCCAGAAGGTCGAGCAGTTCGTCTTCTGCCGCCCGGAACAGTCCCCCGCCCTCCACGAGGAGATCCGCGAGAACGCGGAGGAGGTCTTCCGACGCCTCAAGGTCCCGTACCGGGTCGTGAACGTCTGCACCGGCGACGTCGGGACGGTCGCCGCGAAGAAGTACGATATCGAGGCGTGGTTCCCGCGGCAGCAGGCCTACCGCGAGGTCGTCAGTTGCTCGAACTGCACCGACTACCAGGCCCGCCGGTTGGGGATCCGCATGGGCAAGGCGGGCCGGCCCGGCAAGCTCGTGCCCCACACGCTCAATTCCACGGCTGTGGCCACCTCCCGAGCCCTGGCGGTGGTCCTCGAGCAGTACCAGCAGCCCGACGGGTCGGTGAGCATTCCCGACGCCCTCCGGCCGTACCTCGGGGGACGCAAGGAGCTCATCGCGGAAGGCGCGCCACGGTGATCCGGTCGTCGGCCGTTCGGCCCGGACGAGACCCCACGACGGGGGTCGAACGCGTCCCTCTGCGCCTTCCCGGGCCAAAGCGCCTAAGCACTACCAACGGCTCGCGCGACCTCGAGGGGCCCCGGTGAGCAACCAGCGCGTCCTCGACGATTTCTCTAGCGAGGGGCCGCTCGCTCCGCCCCGGCCCGCCGCGGCAGGCCGCCCCCACCCACCCGAGCTCGTCGGCACCTGGAAAGTGGCGAACGGGATGATCGAGCACCCGTACCTGCGTCCCGGCCTGCTTCGGGCCCTTCCCTTCCAGGTCGACCTCGCCCGGATCGGCCTGTCGCAGGACCTTCTGGTCGTTCTCCCCACGGGCCTTGGAAAGACGGTGATCGCCGCGTTGGTCGCGGCGGAGGTGCTTCGCCGGGCGCCGGGAAAGGTTCTCGTCCTCGCCCCGACCCGCCCGCTCGTCCAGCAGCACTCCGATTCGTTCGCCCGCTGGCTCGTCCCGATCCGGTCGGCCCGGTTCACGGGAAGCGTGAAGCGCCCGATCCGGGAAGGGAGCTGGTCGGACGCGGACATCGTCTTCGCGACGCCCGAGATCGTCGAGAACGACCTCAAGGCGGAGCGGTACGCACTGGACGAGGTTGCTCTGATCGTCTTCGACGAGGCCCACCACGCCGTGGGAAAGTACGTCTACGTCCCGCTCGCGCTGAGGTACCGCGAACGGCGGCCCGTGGGGGGCCGGGTCCTGGGGCTGACCGCTTCCCCCGGCGGGAAGATCGAGCATATCGAGGAGGTGGTGGGCGCCCTCGGGGTGGAGCGGATCGAGGCCCGCTCGAGAGAGGACCCCGGGGTCGCGGAATACGTCCAGGCGGTCGATGTCGAGTACGTCTGGGTCGACCTCTCGGCGAGCGCCGAGCGGATCCGGGTCGGGCTCGAGGCTGCGGCGCACGCCACGGCCCGAAAGCTCCAGACGATGGGCTACCTCCGGAAGAAGCCGATCGCCTCGCTCTCGGTAAAGGACCTGATCGCCCTGCGGGCGGAGATCTTCGCTCGCCCCGGTCCGATGGTCCGGCGGTTCGGGCCGCTCTTCCACCAGCTCGTCCTACTGCATCTTCACCACGCCCAGGAGCGCCTCGAGACCCAGGGTCTCGAGCCGTTCGTTCAGTACGTGGAGCGGGTCCAGGGCAAGGAGAAGAAGAGCCGGGGCGACGCCGCGTTCCTGAAGCTTCCCGAGGTCGTGGAGGGCCGAAGGATCGCCGAAGAGTCCAAGCGGAACACCCTCGAAAAGTCCCATTCGAAGCTGGACGCGCTCGTCCGAGTCGTTCGCGAGACCTTGGCGAAAGCATCGGACCACCCCCCACGGGTGCTCGTCTTCGCGCAGTACAGGGACACCATCCCGACGATCCAATCGGCGCTCGAGGCCGAGGGATGGACCGTGGGGCGGTTCGTGGGCCAGGCGACCCGCGACAAGGACGACCCCGGGATGAACCAGAAGGAGCAGGCGCGCATCCTGGGCGGATTCCGGGCGGGCCGGTTCCCCGTCCTGGTCGCGAGCAGCGTCGCGGAAGAGGGGCTGGACGTCCCCGACGTCGACCGGGTCGTCTTCTTCGAGTCCGTCCCCAGCGAGATCCGGGCCATCCAGCGAAGGGGACGGACCGGGCGCAGCTCGATCGGGAGCGTCACGGTCCTCCTGACCCGGGCGACGAGGGATGTTCGATACCAGGTGGCCGAGGCCCGCCGGGAGAAGGCGATGCACCGCATCGTCCGACGTCTTTCTTCGGAGGCGCGGGCCGCCGAAGCCGGCCGTAAATCCGGCCAGAAGAGGGACGCCGCCGAGGAGCCGGCGGCGAGTAAGGACGCCGTATAATGATTCTCGCGGACGCGGAGCGATGGGTCCTCGTCGGCGATGCTAAATAGCCACTCCCGGGTCCAACGCCTCGGCACTCGATGGGCCTGCTGGCAGCACTCGCGCAGAACCTCGGCTTGGTCGCGCTAACGGTCTTGGCGCTGGCCCTGAGCGGCTATCTCGCCTATTCCATGCTCCACCCCGAGCGGTTCTGAGCCGGACAGGACCCCGTGTTCGACCTGAGCTCGCTCTGGGACGTCATTGTCCTCATCGCCTTGGTGGCCGCGCTGGCCCCGTGGTTCGGTGGCTACCTCGGCCGCATTTACATGGACCGGCCCATGGCCGGCGACTCGGTCCTGCGGCCGATCGAGTCGGCCATCTACCGGGCCCTCGGCACCTCGCCCCGGAAGCCGATGCGCGCGGGGGAGTACTTCCTCGCCCTGCTCGTCGTGAACGCCCTGACGTGCGGTTTCCTGTTCGTCTTCTTCTTTTTCCAATCCGCCCTCCCGATGGACGGGACCGGCGCCCCGGGGATGACCTGGGACCTCGCGTTCCACTCGGCCGCGAGCTTCACGACGAACACCGATTTCACGCACTTCATCAACGAGTCGCAGCTCAGCCTAGGCTCGCTGGTCATCGCCTGGCCGGTCGCCCTGTTCGTCTCGGCGGCGACCGGCCTCTCGGTGATGGCGGCGATGGTTCGGGGCCTGGTGCGCCGGGACGGCACTATCGGCAACTTCTACGTCGACATGGTCCGTACGATCACCCGACTTCTCCTCCCCCTCGCGATCCTCTTCGCGGTGATCCTCGTTCTCTTCGGCGTCCCGCAGACGTTCACCAATACGGTCACCGCGTACCCCCTCACCGGCGGAACCCAGACGATCTACCTGGGCCCCGTCGCCTCGTACACCTCGATCACGCTGTTGGGGACGAACGGAGGGGGGTTCTACTCCGCGAACGCCGCCTCTCCGCTCGCCAACCCGTCCGCGATCTCGAACCTGTTCGAGGTGTTCGTGATGATGCTGATCCCGTTCTCCACCCCGTTCGCATTCGGGCACATCGTGCGAAAGCGGGCCGAAGCATGGCCGTACGTCGGCACGATCTTCATCGTCTTCGTGGTCGCGCTGGGACTCTTCCTCGCGTACCAGTTCGCGAGTAACCCCGCGGTCGGGTCGATCCCGGGTCTCGGACCGCAGATCGGGGGTTACCCGGTGGGTCAGGAGACCCGGTTCGGCCTCCCCGAAGGGTCGCTGTTCCAGGTCGTCAGCGTCTACTCCAACGTGGGGGCGAACAACATGCAGATCGGAGCCCTGGCTCCGGTCAGCCAGCTCGTGCTGCTGTTCGGCATGTTCACGCAGAGCACGCCGGGCGGCGAGGGCACCGGGTTCGGCATGCTGCTCCTGTTCGCGGTGCTCGGGATCTTCGTCGGCGGCCTGATGGTCGGTCGGACGCCGGAGTACCTGGGGAAGAAGATCGGAACGGGGCACGTCCGCTGGTCTGCGCTCGCACTCCTGAGCCATCCGGCGGCGATCCTCGTGCCGTTCGCGGTGGCGATCCTGGGCGGGTTCGTCACGGTGTCGTCAGGTTCGCTCCCAGCGACCGCCCACACGTTCACCTCGGTCCTCTACGAGTTCACTTCCGAGTCCGCCAACAACGGGAGCGCCCTGGCCGCGAGCGGGTCCAGCTCCTTCAACGACGCGACCCCGTTCTTCAACGTCGCCGGGGCGGCCGTGATGCTGTTCGGCCGGTTCGTCCCGATCTATGCGATGCTGAAGGTGGGAGGGATGTTCTCCGAGCAGGCGCCCCTCCCTCCCGGCCACGGCACGCTCCAGACGGCGAGCCTCACATTCACCGTCTACATCACGCTCTTTTTGATCATCGTCACGGTCCTCCTCTTCCTGCCCGTCATCGCGATGGGACCTCTCGCCCAGATCGTCGGAGGAAGCTAGGATGTCCGCCTCCGGCGCCCACGTCCCGGTGCGGCGCGCCCCGCATACCTCGGTCGTCCGGGTGCTCTCCGACTCGATCCGCATGTTCCACCCCCGGGCGCAGATCCGCTCCCCGGTGATGTTCTGCGTCTACGTGCTGTTCCTCTTCCTGGTCGTCCTGACCCTGGTGCCCAGGGCGTTCCCGGACATCGCCCGGACGTACGACGCGGGCTACTACCTCTGGGTCTCGATCATCCTGTTCCTCACCCTCTGGTTCGCGAACATCTCGACGTCGATCGCGGAAGCCCAGGGGCGCGCCCGGGCCGACTCGCTGCGCGAGATCCGCAGCGGGGTGCGCGCGCGCCAGGTGCTGCCCGACAGCACGGTCCGCTGGGTCCCCTCCGACCTTCTCCACGTGGGCGATACGATCGAGGTCCGGGCGGGGGAGCCGGTGCCGATGGACGGCGACGTGATCCACGGGGCGGTGCTCATCGACGAATCGATGATGACCGGCGAGTCAGCGGCCGTGACCCGGGAGAGCGGGGGCGACCAGACGAGCGTCCTCGGAGGGACCCAGGTGGTCCAGGGCACGGCGCGGGTTCGGGTCACGGCCGCCAGTGGCGGCTCGTTCCTCGACCGGTTGATCCACCTCGTGGAGGGGGTGGGACGGGAGACGACTCCGAACGAGCTCGCCCTCATGGTCCTCCTCTCCGCCCTCACGATCTCGCTCTTCGTCATCGTCGTGACGTTCGTCTACCTCGCTGATTTCACCAACATCATCGTCATCGACCTCGCTACCATCGTCGCGCTGTTCGTCTGCCTGATGCCCACCACGATCGGCGCGCTCCTTCCCGCGATCGGCATCTCGGGGATCAACCGCACCGCCAAGGCGAATATCATCGCGAAATCGGGGAAGGCGGTCGAGGCGGCCGGCGACCTCGACGTCCTCATCCTCGACAAGACAGGGACGATCACGGTCGGGAACCGGCTCGCGGTGAAGTTCATCACCGCCCCGGACGTGTCCATGCAGGAGCTGGTCGAGGGAGCGCTCCTTTCCTCCAGCCTCGACGACACGCCCGAGGGGCGCTCTATCGTCCGGCTCGCCGCTCGCCGGAACGTCCCGACCCGCCGTCTGGAGAAGGACACGTTCCGGGTGCTCCCGTTCACCGCGGAGCGCAAGATGAGCGGCGTGACCCTGCCCGACGGTTCGGAGGTGTTCAAGGGGTCGACCGAGGCGATGGAGGCGTACGGAGCCGTCCTCCCGCCCCAGCTCCATGATGAGGCTGCCGCGGCGTCGAAGGAGGGGATGACGCCCCTCGTCATTTCCCTTCAGAAGAAGCCCCTCGGCCTGGTCCTCCTCAAGGACGTCGTGAAGCCCGGCATTCGCGACCGGCTTCGTGAGCTGCGGGCGATGGGCATCCGGACGATCATGTGCACCGGCGACAACCGCCTCACCGCGGCCGCCATCGCCCGCGAGAGCGGGGTCGACGACTTCGTCGCCGAGGCGAAACCCGAGACGAAGCTCCTGCTCGTCGAGCGGGAGAAGGCTCAGGGCCGGTTGGTGGCGATGTCCGGGGACGGCACGAACGACGCCCCGGCGCTCGCCCGGGCCGACGTGGGGCTCGCGATGAACAGCGGCACGGGGGCCGCGAAGGAGGCGGGGAACATGGTCGATCTCGACAACGACCCAACAAAGCTCATCGAGCTCGTCTCGATCGGCAAACAGCTACTGATCACGCGCGGCGCCCTCACGACCTTCTCGATCACGAACGACGTGGCGAAGTACTTCGCCATCATCCCCGCGATCTTCATCGCCTCCGGGGCCGGAGCCCTGCCCGGGATCTCGGTGATGAACGTCCTCGGCCTCACAAACCCCCAGTTCGCGGTCCTCGCTGCACTGCTGTTCAACGGCCTCATCATCCCCTGTCTGATCCCCCTCGCGTTGATCGGAGTACCGTTCCGTCCCCGTAGCGCCATCGAGCTGCTCCGCCGGAACCTTGTCTACTACGGGTTCGGCGGGCTCGTGAGTGCGTTCGTCGGGATCAAGCTGTGTTACCTCTTCATCGCTTGGTTCGCCGGCGTTCCGGGTGTCGCGGCGCTGGGCGTTGCGGTGGGCCACATTCTCCCGCTCGGAGGGCTGTGAGCGCATCCCCCGGCCCGGGCTCCGGACCTGCTTCGCCTCCCCCCCGGGCCCACTCCGTGGCGGGCCACCTTCGGGCGGGAGTCGTGTTCCTGGTGCTCGTCCTCATCATGGCGGGGTTCGGCTATCCGGCCGTCGTCACGGGGATCGCGAGTGTGATCGACCCCGGAGCGGCTGACGGCTCCCTGATCCACTACCCCAACGGGACCGTGGAGGGCTCATCCGCGATCGCCCAGAACATGAGCACGGGCACGCTCGGTCCGGACCTCTTCTGGGGGCGCCCGTCGCTCACCGACTACAACACGACGCTCGGCGCAGATTCGCCGCCGGGACCGACCGACCCCGCGCTCGGGGCGTTGCTGAACGAAACGATTGCGTACATGAAGCTCTACGGCACCTTCGCGGTGAACGCGACGCTCCCGTTCTGGTGGGTGGCTCCCTCGGCCTCGTCGGTCGACCCCGACGTTGTGCCCCAGGCGGTTCTGGTTCAGGTCCTCCGGGTCGCCGCCAACAACAGCCTTACCGTGGGGTTCCTTACGGGCTTCGTGAACGACCACATCGTCCAGCCGATCGCTCCGGACGTGGGGGTGGCGTACGTGAACGTTCTCGAGCTCGACATCGCGCTCCTCGAATACACCGGCAATCCTGCGTGGTGAGCCATGTACCGGAAGATCCTCGTACCCGTCCAGGAGCCGTCCGAGGTCGAACCCCTCATCCGGTTCGCGTCGACCCTGCTCGACACCGACGGGGAGATCCGGGTGCTGCACGTAATTCCCACGACCACGCTGCCCCAGGTGACGCGAGAGTGGCGCGCCTCGGTGCACCTCGTGGTCCCCGCGCACGAGGCGGGAGCGGCGCTCGACGTTCGGGTCGACCCCGAGGTCCGGGCCGCGACGGACGTTCCGGGGGAAATCCTCGACAGCGCCGAAACGCACGGGGTGGACGCGATCCTTCTCACGCTCCGCGGGAACCGTCGGAGCCGCAATCCGTTCGTCGGTCACACGGCCAGCGGGGTCTTGCACCACGCGAGCTCGGCAGTCCTCGTCCTGAACCGGCTCGCGCTCGCGGCCGACCGCATACCTCGCGTCCTCGTCCCGACGTTCCGGTCGGAGGCGCCCGCCTCCCGCATGAAGCTCGCGGAGGAGATCGCGCTGCGCGCCAACGGCGCGCCGGTGATCACCCTGTCCCTCGGTGTGGCCGACGCGCGCCGGGGCGACGAACCGGGCGCGGCGCAGAGCTCCCGGGGCGTGCCGATCTCGCATCGACGCTCGGTCTTTCCCGCCTCGATCCTCGGGCGACGACACCGATTGCCCGAGCTGATCCTCCAGGCGGCCGCGCGGGAGCGGTACGGCCTCCTCCTCGTGGGCGAGGACTCCGCACGGACGAGCGGCCCCCTGCTCACTCGTAGGTTCCTCGAGGAGCTGTTCCGCGCCGCCCCGTGCCCGGTGCTCGCGTTGCGAGACCCGGCGTAGCGGAGGACCGTGGCCGAGCTCTGGTTCGTCGGGCTCGGCCTCGGGGACGAACGGGGCCTCTCGCGGCGCGCGCTCGAGGTACTCTCCTCGAGCGAGGTCCTCGCCGAGGAGTACACTGCGGTCGCCCCTCCCGGAACGGTTGCGCGGTTGTCCGCGATCCTGGGGCGGCCCGTGGTGACCCTGGACCGGGCGGCGCTCGAGTCGGAGGCGCCCGTGCTCGAGGTCCTGGCCCGCTCGCCGCGGGTCGCCCTGCTCGTCGTGGGCGACCCGTTCGCCGCGACCACGCACGTCGCGCTGCGCCTCGCGGCGGAACGCGCGGGGCACACGTGGCGCTACCTGCCCAACGCGAGCATCCTCACGGCCGCGGCCGGGTTCCTCGGCCTGATGCACTACCGGTTCGGCCGACCGGTCTCCCTGCCCCTACCGGCCCCGGGGTTCGCTCCGCGGTCGCCGCTCGAGCAGATCGAGGGGAACCGATCCCGTGGCCTCCACACGCTGCTCCTGCTCGACCTCCGACCGCAGGAAAGCCGGTTCCTTGGCGCGGCGGAGGCGCTGGGCATCCTCCGGGAGCGCGACCCCGACTGCCGGGTCCTCTCGGAGGAAGCTCCCGTCGCGGTCGCCGCCCGAGTCGGTCGCGACGACGCCGCCGGTTTCTTCGGGCCGTTCGCTCGGCTGCGCCGGGTCGACTTCGGGCCCCCCCTACACGCGATCGTTGTCCTGGCCCCGGAGCTGCACTTCGAGGAAGCTGCGGCCCTGGAGCGGTTCCGGTGCCCCTGACGGCGCGGCCCCCCTACCCAGGGCGGCCTTACGATCCCGGTTGGACGGCCTCAGCGAACTGGCGGATCCGGAACGGGCGCAGGAGCACGACGTTCGGACCCATGCCCGGCCCGAGCGTGGGTGGCGGTCGCGAGGCGGGTGCGACCAGGATCACCCGGATCGTCGGGAGCACGGCACGAGCCTCGGCCACGAGGTTCGTGGAACTCCCCTCGGCCAAGTTGACGTCCGTGACGAGCAGTGTCGGATGATGGTCCCGGAGAAGGGCGAGCGCCTGCGTGGCCCCTTCGGCCTCGCCGTCGACCCGGAAATGGTGCAGTCGCAGGAGTCCCCGCAACAGGATCCGGGTCTCCTCGTCGCCGGCGGCCACGACGGCCGTCCGTTCCTGGCCGTCCGACGCGTTCAGCACCCGGGACCACCTCTCCGATAGCGGGTGACGGTTCGGCCCGCCCGAGAGATAGATGGGCGCACCTTGTCCATCTACTTGTGCCTAACCCTGCTCGGACGAGTTCGGCGCCGAAAGGGTTCCCCAGTCCGCCACCCCCGCGGTGTGGAGAAGTTCGTCCAGCGCCCCGTGGTAGTCGGCGGCCGGCGCGTTGAGGACGGCCTTCGCTTTCGCCTCGAGCGCCTGGCCGAACTCCTTCTCGGTCGGGGAGAACTGCCACGCGTGGGAGACGCCTCGCCCGAGCGCGAGGAGGAACCCGTAGGCGATGCCTCGCTCCTTCCCGTCGCGGGGGATCGACTGCATGATCGCTCGCTCGGCGCCCGCGTCGCCATGGGTCCGGAACTGGCGAGCGACGCGGTCCACCCATTCCGCCTCCCGGACCAGCCGGGAGTAGCGGGGAAGGGTCTCGAGCAGCTCGCGGTCGGCGCTCATCCGGTGGGCCCGCTTGATGATCTCCGAGACCCGGCCCGGCGAGGCTCGGGCCTCCTCGACCCAGCGGCGGGCCTCCTCCGGGTCGGGCACGATGGTCCGCACGATCTCCTCGGCGTTGTCCGCCCAGAGCTTCTCGAGCGCCCGGCTGGCGGCGGGCTCGTCCAGCTCGAAGAGCCCGCGGTGCCCGCCCAGGACCGCCTCGAGGGCGTTCCGTTCTACGGGGGTCGGGTGCAGGGCGTCGAGGAACGCTGCGAGATCGCCGGCGTAGCAGACGCCGGCGGCGACGAAGGTGCGCCGGTCGGTCCGCTCGATCCGGGGGCGGAGCTCGTCGAGGTAGGCGTCCAGCAGCTGCCCGTCGGAGAGGCGGCCGACGACGTACCGCTTCAGGAGAGCCCGCGGGAGGCCCGGAAGACTGGCGTGGATGCACTCCGGGCCGCCCTGGCACCGGACGTTCAGGTAGGCGTCGACCGGGAACTCGCCCTCGGGGTCCGGCACGGCAGCCCCGTCGGAGAGGCTCGAGAGGAGGTGGCGGTCGTCCTTCGCGCATCGGCGGCAGACGCGGAACGTCCGCTCGGCCCCCGGCCAGGCGACCTCGAGGTACGGACGGGATTCTCCTGCCGCGAGGTGGACGCAATCGAAACGGCCCTGCTCCTTGCTGTCCGTGAGGCGGTAGGGAAGGCCCTCGAGCCGTTCGGCGACGAACTCGGTCGGGGGCCGCGGAGACTTGCCCGAGCACCAGAGCGCTTTGCGCGTGGCGAAGAAGTGGAACCCTTTGCGCGCCCAATCAACGTACCCGAGCAGGAGCCGCGAAGGATCGTCCGACTGCTGGACCGCGACCTCGGCCTCCCGGTCCGCCCGGGAGAGCGGAGCGTAGGAAACCTCGCCGCCCGCTACGGCGAACGCTACGACGACCGGGACCGACGGCTCGAGGGCGAAGTGGAGCAGCCCCGCGTACGCCCGGGCCATCGGCTCTCCCCACTTCGACAGCTTGGCGAGCCGTGGCTCGTCGTCGGCGGACGCGCGAACCTCCTCGAGCTCCGCGCGAAGCCGGTCGAACCGGTCCGAAGGGCAATCCGGCGTCCGTCGGGGGAGCAGCGGGTCCACGCTGCCGCGTAGCGCCTTCGCGCGGGCGACCAGATCCTGCTCCCGGACCCCCGACGCTTTCCGGATACGAGCCATGGTTCGCCCGGCGACCGAGTGGCGGGGGGTACATATTCCGGTGGGAGGGCGACGGACTAGCGCCGACAGAGGTCGACGAAATGCCGGAACATCTCGCGGCCCCCCTCAGTGTGCTCCACCTCGGGGTGGAACTGGACCCCCCAGATCGGTTTCGTGGGGTGCGCCATCGCCTCGACGGGGCAGGAAGAGGAGTGGGCGAGAACGCTCCAGCCGGCCGGAGGCACGGCTACCTGATCGTTGTGGCTGGCCCAGACCTTGAGCTTCGGCGCGAGTCCCGCGAACAGCGGATGGTCGGGCCGGTCGACCGTCAGCTCCACCGACCCGAACTCCGGCCCGCCCCGGTCGACGCGGCCGCCGAAGTGGCGGCCCAGGAACTGGTGACCGACGCAGATCGCGAGGACCGGGACGCCCGTCCGGTCGATCCACTCGTCCACAGCCCCGAGCGGAGCGGCCGAGCCTTCCAGGCTCAGCGCGCCCCCCGAGAGAACGATCCCGTCCGCGTTCATCGCCTCGTACGGGGTGGCGTTGGATACGATCCGGCTCTCGACGCCCAGGTCGCGGAGCACCCGCCACTCCCGGTGGGTCCACTGCCCGCCGTTGTCCACGACGGGGATGATCACGGCCGCTCCTGTCGCGGGCCACGGGGGTCGGGACCCGAAGTGTCCGAACGCACCGCCCGCCGGATCTCGTCGACGCTCGTGCGGATCGAATGGAGCTCGGTCCGCATCCTCAGCATCTCTTCCTCGAACGGCGTGAACCCGGACCGGCTCATCAGCCGCTGCGAGATGTAGATCCCGATGAAGATCGCGCCGATGATCGAGACGATCGAGGTGAACACGAGCGAGAAGATGAACGCCAGGGGGTCCGCGAGCGCGGCCCCGAGAGGGAGCGTGAAGAAGTGCGTGAGCTCCGCGACCTCGAGCAGGAGCAGGACGACGATGACGATCACCCAGACGACCGTGACGGAACGGGCAACTCTCATGGGGGGCTCCCGGAACCGAAGTCCTGGAGCGAGAGGGGCTCGGGCAGCTGGCTGTCTGGCACGCTCGACGGGGCCGAGACCCCCGGCGTGTTCGAGGAAACGGCGATCGACAGTGTCTCGCCCGAGCCGGAGCCCGAGACGTAGAACGCCAGGATTCCCGCGTAATCGGCCACCGCTCCGCTGACCGCGTAGACAGCCGTCACGTCGATGGCGACCGGGTTCTGGGTCGAGTTGGCCCCGAGCTCGAGGACCTGCGTCTCGTTGGTCCACGTCCAGTTGGTCGGCCAGGCGGGGTTCCCGCCGTTCCATGCGAATCCGGTCGCCAGACCGATCGAGATGCTGTCGTACCGCACGGTCGAACCGACGGCGCGCACATAGAAGTGCGTGGTGCCGGACCCTGAGACCCGGTCGACGACCAGGACGGCCTGCGCCTCGAGCGAGCCGGGCGCGGGCGGACCGTTCGAGAACAGGACCGGGGTGAGGACGATCAGGACGGAGAGGATCACTGCCGTGCCAACGAACGGCCAGGGGAACGCCCCCGCGAGCCGTCCGCGGGAACGCCGGCCGAGGGCAAGGTCGTTCTCGTTCATCGTGGGTCCGACTTCCATCCCACGTAGAGCGAGTGAGGCACCGAGAGGTGGTCGAGCACCTTGCCGGCGAGGTAGCGGGTCGCGTCGTCCATCGTCACCGGCCGCAGATAGTACGCGGGCGAGGCGACCAGGACGACCACCCCGAGCTCGCTGAGCACGGTCAGGTTCCTGAGGAGCGTCGTGGGGAACGGGGTCTCTCGGGGCACGACCACGAGCGGGCGGCGCTCCTTGAGGTGCACGTGCGCCGCGCGCGTGATCAGGGTGTCGGCGAGGCCCAGAGCGATCTTCGCCACCGTGTTGGAAGAGCACGGGACGACGACCATCGCTCGTGTGGGGTGGGACCCGCTTGCTATCGGCGCGGCGAGATCCGCGTCGGCGTAGGAGTGGGTCGCGAATCGCTCCAGCACGGCCGATTCGATCCCCATCTCCTCACGGAGCACGGCCCGCGCGCCTTCCGATATGACGAGGGCGACCGGAACCTTGGCGGCGTGTAGGGCCTCGAGTACCCGCACCGCGATCGGGGCGCCGCTGGCCCCGGTCACTCCGACGACTACGGGAGGTTCTTCCGCCACGAGGGGTCCCCGATGTTAAATCGGTTCAACGACTCGGGCGATAAGACGGTTCGCGAGGCGGGATACGGTGGGGCATCGGGCGGCAGTGATCGGCGCCGGCCACACCCGATTCGGTGTGCTGGAGGAGGGGCCGCGGTCGCTCGTGCGCGCCGCGGTGAACCAGGCGATCGGGAGCGTCGACAAAGGGATCGAGCGACGATCGATTGGCCGGGGGTACCTCGCCACCCTCGGGTTCGGCGGCTGGCAGATCGGTAACGCCTCCGCTCTCCTCGGCGAGGAGGCCGGCGTTCCGGGACTTCCCAGCGCTCGGGTGGAGAACGCCTGCGCGTCGGGGGGGTTCGCCTTGCACGAGGCGGTGAATGCGATCCGGTCGGGAGAGGCCGAGGTCGCGCTGGTGGTCGGTCTCGAGAAGATGACCGACGTCTCGAACGCCCGGCGACGGTTCTGGTTGGGGGTCTCCGGGGACACGGAGTGGGAGCGACAGGCCGGGCTCACCTTCGCCGGCGTGTACGGGCTGATCGCCGACCGATACCTCTCCGTCCACTCGGTGCCGAGGGCGGCCCTGGGCGCGGTGGCCGTGAAGAACCACGCGAACGGCGCGCTCAACTCGAACGCGCATTTCCAGAAGGCGGTCACTCCCGAACAGGTCGCCGCCGCACCCCGTGTCGCCGACCCTCTCGGGGTGTACGACTGTTGCCCGGTCAGCGACGGTGCGGCCGCCCTCCTCCTGGCGTCGCCCGACATCGCCCCCCGATTCACCGATACTCCCATCTACATCGACGGGATCGGCGCGTCGTCCGACTCGCTCGCCGTGCAGGAACGGGCCGATCTCACGCGGTTCGACGCAACGCGCCGCGCGGCGGAAAGCGCGTTCCGCTCCGCCGACACCGAACGGAGCAAGGTATCGTTCCTCGAGGTGCACGACTGCTTCACGATCGCCGAGCTACTCGGGCTTGAGGACCTCGGGTTCGCGGGCCGAGGGGAGGCCGGTGCACTCACGCTCTCGGGCGCAACGGCCCGTGACGGCCGGCTGCCCGTCAACCCCGACGGAGGCCTGAAGGCGAAGGGCCATCCGATCGGCGCAACGGGTGTCTCCCAGGCGTACGAGGTCTTCCTGCAGCTGCGTGGCACTGCCGGCGCCCGCCAGGTCCCGAACGCCCGGACGGCGCTCACACACAACGTCGGTGGCGCCGGAGCGACCGCCGCCGTCACGATCTTCTCGGTCGGGTGAACAGATGCGGGGGATCCTGAAGGCTGTCGCGTACCAGCCCGGCTGGACCGATCGGGGCCGAAGGGTCCGCGGCCCCGACGAGGATGCGTTCTCGATGGCCGCGACCGCGATCGAACGCGCGGTCCCGGGGCACGCGGCGACCGAATCGCGGTGGACGGTCCGTGTCACCGGTCCGGTTCTCGCGAACGTTTCGGATGGCTTCTCCGCCGTACTGGGCGGGCCCGTGGAACTCCACGAGGGTCCAATCGGCCTGGGCGGGTTGGCCGAGGAGATCTCTCAGGCTGTCCACGGCAACGGACCCCAACTTGTCGTGGCGGTCGACCTAGACCCGGACGCGAGCGGCGCGGGCTCTGCACGGGTCGTCCTACCGACCGAGGGCGCAGTCGCGTTCGTCGTCGACGAGGCGCCCGAAGGATCCCCTCCGCCGGTCGACCTGGGTCCGCTGCCGCCCGGCGCCTACGTGGTGCCGCGTCTTGCCGCCGTGCACAGGGTCCAGGGGGCTGCCTCGCCCCTACGCTGGGTGGGCGATTGGGACGCTGCCCTCGGCAAGGGTCGCCCCGCGGGACGGTGGGGTGACATCACAACGGACCCGCCTCCGGTCCGCGTCTCGGAAGGCGCGTACTTGCCCAAGCCAAGATACCGCGAAGGTCGCGCCAGCCGGTGGCGTCTCGTGGCCGACCACTGCACGGCGTGTGGGGCCGTCTCCTTTCCTTCGCGGGGACGGTGCCGGCAGTGCCTTCGGGGCGATCGACTCGAGCCGCATCCGCTTCCGCTGGACGGCGCGACAGTTCTTGCCACGACCTGGATCGGCCGGGGCGGCCAGCCGACGGAGTTCGATGCCGCGGTCGAGGCGAGCGGACCGTACGGGGTAGTGATTGTCGAGCTCGAGCCAGGCGTCCGAGCGACCCTTCCCGTGGCGGACGCCGCCCCGGGCGAGATCCGGATCAACGACCGCGTGGGAACCCGTCTGCGTCGACTCTACGCTATCGACGGTGAGTGGAGATACGGAAGAAAGGCGGTGCCGCTCGGCTCGCCGGACGGCCCGGGCCCGTCCTGAACCGGGGCCCGGAGGAGAGGCCGCGCGGCTTCGTCACCCTGGCGAGGGTGAGGATTGGCCGCAGCGGGTCGCGTCAGCCGAAGCCCGGAAGGTCCCTTGCCGAGGTGTTAGCCTCTCGACGGGTGTACGGTTCGGCGGCGATTCCCAGGTGCGTGGCGAGGGTTCGGAACGTCGTCACGAGCTGGTTGATCGCTGCCGCCATCTCCCGCTGCTCCTCCCGCAGTGCCTTGAGGTCCTCTCGGAGCGCGCGGAGTTCGGCCTCCCAACGGTCACCTTCTTGCGGAAGCGGCAACTGAATCCCCTCGCGACCGCCAGCTTGCGCCGATAGATTACGCCCCTCCCTTTCGAACGACAGCGGTGCGGTTGGCAGAGTCTAACGGCGCGCTAGGAAGTTCAAACGCCTCCGAGGCGCGCTCCGAACCGTCGGGGTGGCGCATCGGTGAGTCATCCTTATATCGAAATGTCGATATCGGAATACCGATGTCACACTGGGGAGCGCCCTGGTTTTCGCATCACCGCCGCGGACTGAGGACCGCCGTTCTCCACCTCCTTTCGAGCGGTCCGAAGTCGGGGGCCGAGATCATGGACGAGATGGAACACGTCACAAGGGGCGTCTGGCGGCCGTCACCCGGTTCCGTCTACCCTCTTCTGGAGGAGATGGCCACCGAGGGTGTGCTCCGCCGGAACCAGGACGGTCGGTACGTGCTCACGGAGGCCGCCCGCGCCCAGGGCGGCTGGCCCTTCGGGGGTTTCGGACCCCGGAACGCCCAGGAGGCTGCACGGGAGATCTCGGGGCTCGTCGCCTACCTTGAGGACCTTCGCACAGCCCAAGCCAAGGAGTTCGAGGCGGCGAGGCCGATGCTGAAAAACACGGCTCAACGGCTTGATAACCTCGTGGCGTAGACGGAGTCGGCACCGGAGGGTCTCGTGGCGGCAGCGGCGGAGAGGGGAACGATCGTAGCCGACCAGCTGACGCGGGTCTTCAATGGCAAGGTCCGCGCCGTGGACGGGGTCTCCTTCTCGGTCGCCAAGGGGGAGGTATACGGTTTCCTCGGACCGAACGGGGCGGGCAAGACCACCACCGTGTCGATGCTGACGGCCGGACTAGGCGCCACATCGGGACGGGCGACCGTGGACGGCGTCGACGTCCTCCGCCATCCCGAGGAGGTCAAGCGAAGGATCGGGATCGTCTTCCAGGAGATGACCTCGGACGGGGACCTCACGGGTCGCGAGAATCTCGAGCTCTCCGCGGCACTCTACGGGGTGCCGCGGGGCGAGGTCACGCCCCGGGTCAACGGACTTCTGGAGCGTATGCAGGTGGCAGATGCCGCCGACCGTCTCGCGAAGACGTACTCGGGAGGGATGCGCCGGCGCCTCGAGCTCGCCGTCGGGACCGTCCACTCCCCCAGCGTCCTCTTCTTGGACGAGCCGACGCTCGGCCTCGACCCGCAAGGCCGTGCCGGGTTCTGGAAGTACGTGCAGGACCTCCGCCGGGACCATGGCATGACCGTCTTCGTCACGACTCACTACCTTGAGGAAGCCGACGGGATGTGCGACCGGATCGCGATCATCGACCACGGGCACATCGTCGCGGCCGGGACCCCGGCTGAACTCAAGGACCGGTTAGGCGGGGACATCATCACGATCCGACCGACGCAGACCGACGCGAACCTCGTCGACATCCTACGTGCGGTGCCGGGCGTGCTCTCGGTGACCGCCCAGGACGGAAGCTTCCGCGTGAAATGCCAGAACGGCGAGGGGCTCGTGCCAACCCTCGTGGACGCCTCCACGAAAGCCCACGTTGGACTGGCCGGGGTCTCGCTGAAGCGCCCCAGCCTCGACGAGGTGTTCCTCGAGTTTACGGGCCGGGAGTACCGCGAGGACGAGGGGATGAGCGCGACCGACCGAGCGGTGATGCTGGGACGGGTTCAGAACCGTCTAGGAGGCCGCCGGTGATCCGCGAGCTCGGCGCCCTCACTCGCCGGGAGCTGCTGCGGCTCGCCCGGAACCCCCAGGCGATCATGACCTCCCTCCTCCTCCCCATTCTCTATCTGCTCCTCTTCGGGCAGGCGTTCAACCTCAGCGCCGCCGTTCCCCCGATGGAGCTTCTTCTCCTGGTCCGTGGCGCTCCCACCTACTTCTCCTACTTCGCGGCGGGGATGGCGGGGTTCGTCGCGGTCACGGCGACCCTGTTCATCGGCGCGAACGTGATCTTCGACCGGCTCTTCGGTGTCCTGAAGAGGACCTCCTCGACCCCCGCCGGCGCCACTGCGATCTTCGGCTCCCGGCTCCTAGCCGGGATCATCCAGCCGGTGGGCCTCGCGTTCCTCGTCCTCGGTCTGGCCGTTGCCCTCGGAAAGGCGGGCCTGAGCGGCCTCGACGTGACCGCGTCGCTCACGGTCGTCGGAGCGACTGAGGTGGTCCTCGCGGTCCTGATCCTTTCGGTGATGTTCGCGTCCCTGTTCCTGGCAATCGGGTTCACGATCGAGCAGCCCCAGACCTACTTCGCGGCCGTGAACGCGATCAACCTGCCCGTGCTGCTTACGTCCGCTGCGTTGTTCCCGTGGGGCTTGATGCCGGCCTGGTTCCGAAGCGTAGCATCCTACAACCCGATCACCCTCGCCGTGAACGTGATCCGCGAGAATCTCTTCGCGGGCGCGACCAGCTACTACCCCTACGACGCCTCCGTCTACCTGCTGGGGTTGACCGCGTGGGCGGTCGGGATCATCGTAGTGGCGATCCTGCTCGCGCGAAGGGCCCTGGCCCCGAAGGCGTAGGGGCCGGGCGCCGCCTCAGGTCGGGGTCCCCGACGGTCCGAACGGCGACTCGGAAGCCCCCTTGTCCACGAACGGGAGCCAGGCCTTTTTCTCGGCGGAGAAGTCGACCCTCTGCAGCTCGACCACGAACTCCTTCAGGAGCTCGGTCGGCGCGGGTCGGATGTTGACGGAGTAGACGTAGATCCCGAACCCCATGAAATCCGTCACCCGGCGCAGCACTTCGGTGAGGCTCTCCCGCGGTACGTTCACCTTCACGGAGGTCTCGCCGAGGAGGGTCGAGAAGTCGTCCACGTCGAACGGGCGTTCCAGACGGATCAGTGGCCCAGAGGAAGGCGACGGCGTGCTACCGGCGGCCGGGGGTGGTGCGGTGGCGGGCGCCGCGGGGAGGCTCCGGGCCGGGGCTTGGCGTAGGGGGGGTGGTGGAGCGGGAGCGTTGGGCCGGGGCGGGTATCGCTCGAGCACGGGCGATGCGTCGCGCCCGACGAACTTCGACGGGGCCTTGGGGGGAGTGCGCGCCGTCCGTTTCGGCCGTGCCGACTTCGCCTGTCCCCGCTTCTTGGCCGCCATGGATTCGCCCGGACGAGTCGTCCGGGGCCATAAGCTGTCGGCCGGGGGCGGGGGAGAGTTGTCGGTCGGTAATGCCCGACGCGCGGCGACCGTTCGGAAGTTGTAGCGAACCGGACCGTGCGACTATACGTCACGGGGTGTGCGAACTGTCGCGACTAAGACGACAGATTGGTTATGTAGCATGTAAAGGGTGGGCATCTCGAGCCTGCCTCTACGAGGCGGGCAGAAACGCGAGGAAAGCAAAGATGCCAGCGCGAGTGATGAAGGAGTTCCAGGCGCCCCGCGGCCTACCCCGCAAGACCGCCTCCGTCTGCCCGGAGTGTATCAAGGTCATCCCCGCGGTCGTCCGCGAGAAGGAAGGCCGAGTGATCATGGAGAAGACGTGCCGCGCGCACGGCTACTTCTGGGATATCATCTCGAACGACGTCGATTTCTACCTCCGGATGGAGGTCTACGCCCACGACGGCGTCGGCTACGAGAACCCGTACTACGACAAGTTCATCGGCTGCCCGACCACGTGCGGAATGTGCAGCCACCACAAGTCCCACACGGGGCTTGCGCTGGTTGACCTGACCAACCGCTGCAATCTCAAGTGCCCAGTCTGCTTCGCGAACGCGAACGCTGCCGGGTACGTCTTCGAGCCCACCCGCGAGCAGATCTACTTCATGCTCAAGACCCTGCGGGAGCAGAAGCCGGTCGGCACGGTCGCGGTCCAGTTCTCCGGTGGGGAACCGACCCTTTCGCCGCTGTTCCTGGACGCGGTCTCGATGTCCCGGGACCTCGGCTTCAAGCAGGTCCAGGTCGCGACGAACGGGATCCGTGTCGCGAACGAGCCCGGGTTCGCCCAGGCGTGCCGTGACGCGGGCCTGCACACGCTCTACCTCCAGTTCGATGGGCTGGACGACGAGATCTACCGAAAGGTCCGTGGCGTCCCGCTCCTCAAGGTCAAGCAGAAGGCCATCCAGGCCGCCCGGGAGACCCACTCCCCGGCCTCGGACTTGGTCGCGGGCAAGCCGGACAAGCCCCTCTCCGTCGTCCTCGTCCCGACCCTGGTCGGCGGGTTCAACGAGAAGGAGATCTGGCCGACGGTCAAGTTCGCCATTGACAACATCGATGTCGTCCGTGGCGTCAACTTCCAGCCGGTCGCCCTGACCGCCCGTATCCCCGACAAGGACCGGTTCCAGATGCGGTTCACCCAGTC
>Ga0209415_10002362_pt1 | contig 35357 bp, 30 predicted proteins | sample PeaSoiSIISIP2007_FD_187696 | JGI IMG/M metagenome (GOLD analysis project Ga0209415, IMG submission 187696) | Peat soil microbial communities from Weissenstadt, Germany - SII-SIP-2007 (SPAdes) (version 2) | ecosystem: Environmental > Terrestrial > Soil > Wetlands > Peat | place: Germany... | reverse complement strand
GCGGGACATTCTCTGAATACTAGTCACGCTAGTCATGCCAGCCTACAAGAAGGTGCAGTTTTAACAGTACCCATTTTAAATGTTCAAGCCATTTTCGCCTTTATGATCGGGTTTGGTTCAGCAGGCTTGGTATCCTATCTAACCTTTAAAGCATCTTTATTATCACTGATTTTTGCAGTTCCAGGAGGATTATTGTGTTGGTATATGATCCGACTAATTTTGAAGGCGATGTTGAAAAATCAATCAGATTTTATGACTACAACAACAGAGGATGCGATAGGGCGCACTGCGATTGTTGTATCTAAAATATTCCCTAATTCTGTTGGAGAGGTCATGTATACTTCTGATGGCGCTAGTAACATAATAAGAGCTAAATTTGAAGAATCTGAATCAGTTGATAAGGGGGCAAAAGTTGTAGTATTAAAAGTTGAAAATGATATAGCCATTGTGGTCTTAGAAAGTAGTCTTTATTTAAAAAATGTTTAGAAAGAAGGAATAGTTAAGATGTCATTAATACCAATTGTAATTGTAATTATTATTGCCATTCTGGGTCTCTTAAGTATTGTAAGCGTTTTGGCCCACATGTTTCAAAAAGCAGGGCCTGACGAAGCCTTAGTCATCTACGGGATGGGTGGCAACAATGTCATTACAGGTGGAGGTAGAATTGTATGGCCACTCGTTCAAACTTGCAAACGCATCTCCTTAGCTTTAATGTCCTTTGATATTGCCCCAACTAATGATCTCTACACCAATCAGGGGGTTGCTGTTACTGTTGAAGCTGTCTCTCAGATAAAAATTATTGACACGAACGAAAGCATTAAAACAGCGGCTATTCAATTTTTATCGAAATCCTTCGAAGACCGAGAAACAATGATCAAACAAGTTATGGAAGGGCATTTGAGAGGTATTGTCGGAACCCTTAAAGTTGAGGAAATAGTTAAGGATCCGGAAATGGTTCAGGCTCGCATGCTGGCAACTTGCCAATTAGATCTATCTAAAATGGGACTCGAGGTTAGATCCTTCACTATTAAAAACGTCAAAGATGCCAATGGTTATATTGAAAATATGGGCAAACCTGAGATCGCACGGGTCTTTAAAGAAGCCCAAATTGCTGAGGCGATAGCCCTAAAAGAAACAGAAACTTTCAAAGCTTCTGCCAATAGAGATGCAGCCATTGCCAAAACAAACGCGGAGCAGGCAACTGTAACAGCCCAAACATTATCCCAATCCCAACAAGCAGAAAATACCAAAGATTTAAATTTGAAGAAGGCCCAATACGACGCTGAAGTAGAAACTGCCAGAGCAGACAAAGAAAATGCCTATAATCTACGTACTGCCGAATTAAAACAAAACCTTACAGAACAAGAATGGAAGATTGCAGAAATCGAACGGCAAGGTCAGGTCAAGGTTGCTAATGCAGAAATTGAGCGTAAACAAAAGGAACTTGAAGCTAGTATTATTAAACCAGCAGAAGCACAGGCTAGAGCTATAAAAATTGAAAATCAAGCTAAAGCTGAGGCTAATGCTATTGTAACAAAACTAGAGAATCAAGCTAAAGCTGAAGCTAATGCTTTAACAATTAAACTTGAAAACGAAGCTAAAGCAGAAGCAACTCGTGCGGTAGGAATCTCAGAAGCTGAAATAATTAAAGCTAAAGGGATCGCAGAAGCTGAAACAATTCAAGCTAAAGCAGAAGCCTTTGCTAATTACTCACAAGCTGCCATCTTAGATAAATTACTAAGTAGTATCCCCGAATTGGCCAAAGCCATCGCCTCTCCTTTAAGCAATGTTGAGAAGATTACTGTAGTATCCACTGGCGGAGACACCTCCGGAATGGGCAAAATCACAAAAGATGTAACCAATATGATGGCTCAAGTACCTGAGGTTATTCAAGCGTTAACTGGCGTAAACATTGCAGACATATTAAATAAACTAGGCGGATTAAAGAACGATCTTCCTCCAATTGAAGATGCGAATGTAAAGCCGTTTCCAAACTTGAATGAGGATGTATCCTTCGCACCTGATCTTAAAGAATAAAAATAATATCCCGATAGCTTGATGCTGACGAATCAAGCTATCGGGATATTTTCGTAAAATCCCCTGTCGGTTTTTGTTCCTGCTCTTAATTTCTGATATTCTACGTATAGCCGAACTAAGCTTACAGAACAGGCTGGAAAAAATAGGCGTCTTTATTTGACAATTAATACGAGGGGGGAACGAGATGATCAAGAATTTGTATCTCATAAGACATGGTGAAGCAGAGCACCTAGTCGGTGAGGGTTTAACTGGAGGATGGACAGACTCAAATTTAACCGAAAAAGGAAAAATGCAAGCTCATGAGACGGGAAAAAGAATTGCTGATTTATTAGGAAGATCTGATCTCAAGTTGTATTGTAGCGATTTGTCTAGAGCAAGAGAGTCTGCAGAGATCATTGGGGGCTATATTGATGCAAACCCTTTGCCAGACAAGGCTTTGCGGGAACAAAATAATGGAGATGCAGCAAATCTGAGTATAGATGAAGCTATGAAAATATCATTTCCAAGGTCGGAACCTGTAATGGATTGGCTCCATTATCCTAATGCCGAAAGTTGGAGAAGTTTTAATTATAGGGTATTTGAGTTTATGAATTCAATTGAACACGAATCTCACGAGACCGTGATGGTAATATCACACAGAAGAACAATAATGGCAATAATTCACTGGTGGTTGGAATTCTCTGAGGATTTTATTAAGAAAGTTTCGTTTGATATTGAACCCTGTAGTGTTACCTATTTAAGAATTAATAAATGGGGAGAAAAAACAATTTCAAAGCTTAATGAAAGGTCACAAACGTTATAACTCTCCAATTCGTAATTTTTCGATAGACAATTACAGCAGAGTTGGTTAAAATGAAAGCTGTAGGTAATCTGTGAGTTGTTTCACAGGTTGGTAAAGTAGAATGGGTCGTTTTGAAGGAAGTTGGACACATATTATGAGTATGGAAGGATGGTAGAGAATGAAGCATTAGGCTATGGGGTTTATCTGCTATCCTTGTTGTGGTAGCTTTTTTTTAACGATTTTTCTCGGAGCAATAGAACGAGAGGTTGGTTTTCTCTATAAATGACAAGGAGGACTATAAATATGAAGAAATTTGATGTTCTATGGGGTGCAGCTCTTTTGGTGGTAATCAGTTTATTTATTAACCCTATCACCAATAATGCCATTACTGCTGCTGGAGATATCCATCCCTACCTGGCTGGATTTGTAAAGTTTGCGGTATTGGCAAGTATGGGAGAACTATTAGGCTTGCGTATCGTAACCGGAGATTGGAAGAAACCCACCGGGTTTGTTTACCGTGCTTTTATTTGGGGCTTCCTAGGTATGACTTTTGTTTTAATGTTTCCTTTATATGTTACAGGAGTCGGCGCTGCTGTGCATTTAGGGTTGCTACCCAACGCCGGTAAATTAGGTTCTTCTTTTTTCACCAGCGCACTAATTAATCTCGGATATGCACCAACGTTTATGGCCTTTCACCGTATTACGGACACCTTTATTGACATGGGTGAGGGGCACTTGAACCAGATTTTCAGTGTCAAACTTACTGATGTTATTCGCAAAATAGACTGGAATGGATATGTTGGTTTTGTGGTACTTAAAACCGTGCCCTTCTTCTGGATTCCTGCGCATACCATTACCTTCATGCTCCCGGCGCAATACCATGTTGTGTTCGCGGCCTTTTTGTCAATTGCTTTAGGTGGCATACTTGGCTTTGCCAAGAAGCGCAGTACTCTTACCTAACTCCTCTCCACCACTAAACACGCTAGAAGCGCTGGAGTCATATTTTTGAAAATCGTCTCAGTAGTGTGGGCTTCCTTGACGGGAGCCCATTCTTTTCGTCTGTTCGAACACGCAAAAAAACCTTATAATAAGGCATAGAAAAGAACAATAACAAGTCAAAGATGTCAAAATAGACTGGCAGACTGACTGGTTATTTTCTTGAATGTGCCTAAATGTAAAGTTGGAAGAGTTTTCGAGACCGTATCAGCAGGTGCTTAAATTGAAGGAGGTCCCGGATGATTATTAGATCTTATCTCAGTTTAAGTGAGAAGGCTATTAATGAAGTTCTTATTCTGGAAGATGTTTGTAAGAGATATGATAATCTTCAAGGAAGCGTGTTTTTAGATACATCTTTAAACTTCAATCCTCATATTAAGAGTATCTTTCTCCTTTACAAAAACGACAAGCTAGTAAGTATGTTATCCATGTTTATTCCTACACAACAGGAGGCGGAAGTTTCAGCCTATACCTCACCTGAGTATCGGTATGAGGGATATTTTAAGGCGTTATTAACTAAAGCCGTTGCCGAACTAAGAAAATACGAAATCCCCACGATCCTGTTTGTCTGCGAGTCCCAATCAAGTTCTGGCAAGCAGTTAATCGCTAATTTCAATACTGAGTTTGATCATATCGAATATTTTATGAGAGCTAATAAGAATAGCTATGAGGCTAGGACGGGGTATCGTTTAGCTTTGTTAAAGTCTGAGGCGAAGGATTTGGACAAGCTAATTGCTACGAGTATGCGGACGTTCAATGACACTTACGAAGATTCTAAGATTCTAATCGAGAATTGCTTTAGACTGAAAAATCGGGAACAGTATCTTGCTGTTTTGAATGATCAAATAATTGGGTTAGGATCAGTAAACCTTGAGGGTGATGAAGGATCAATATTTGGGTTTGGAATAGTCCCCGAATATAGAGGCCAGGGATACGGAGCAGAACTGCTGCACTTAATCGTAGATAGTTTATGGCAACGAGGGAAAACCGAAATTACTCTTGAGGTCAATAGCGAAAATGCACATGCTTTAGAACTTTACAAGAAATCCGGTTTTCAAATCGAGGCAGCTTTTGAGTATTATAGAAAAAAGGTGAGTGAAGTATAAAAAAAAAGATTTCAACTTTGATAGGGGAAGAAAGATTGATTGAGGTGAAAAGGGTTTTGAAAAATAATAGGCTAACCAAATTGAGGTGCTCAGATCGCTCAGAATTGATCATTGTTCCAGGTCACGTCGCAGATCCGGACACGAGTATGCTGCTCTCGCGTACGGCTCTCTTCATTCAAAAGGGACGTATTGCTCGAATACAAACAGATTTCCATACAAATCAAATCCCTCCTGGGCTGGAGGTGGTTAGCCTGCCTGAATTGACGATTCTGCCTGCTCTTATTGATTGCCATGTCCATGTGGCTTTAGATGGGGTCGATTTTGCTGCGGCGGTAAAACGTTGGTCAGATAGCTTTGCTTGGTTGGAACACGTTAAAGCAAATCTCGAGCATAGTTTAGAGAGTGGACTGGCAACAATTCGCGATGGTGGAGATAACGGTATGGTAGGACTACGTACGAGAAAATTACTTGAAAAAGGGGAATTGGAAGGGCCGCGAATCCTTGCTTGTGGGCAAGGTATTGGCAAAGCCGGAAAGTATGGGTCCTTCCTCGGGCCGGGAATTTCGAATGTTGGAGAAGCTTGTCAGTTAATCGATGCTTTAAAGGAACAAGGGGTTGACTGGTTAAAGATACTGATCTCAGGAATTGTGAGTTTTAAAGACTATGGAAAGATAGGAGCTGTTCAGTTTACCCAAACAGAACTAAACATAATGACCAAGTATGCCCATGACTTGGGATTGCCAGTAATGGCCCATGCCAGCTCGGACGAAGCCGTGAGGTTAGGTATTAAGGCAGGAGTGGATACAATGGAGCACGGTTATTTCGTTTCTGCCAAGAGCTTAGCCGATATGGCGGAAAAGGGAATTCCGTGGGTGCCCACGGTTGTACCTGTCGCCAATCAGTTAGAGGCTCACGCTCATTTGTATCACTCTCCAGAGTCCCAAGAGATCATTAAGCGAACTTATGAACTTCAGTTAAAGAAAATTAACGAGGCCCAATCCCTGGGGGTATCATTAGGAATTGGGACGGATGCTGGAGCGGGTGGGGTAGTCCATGGGTATGATTATTTCCGAGAGCTAGAATTGTTTGCTCAAGCTGGCCTTTCTCCAAGCGAAGTTCTTAGAGCAGCAACCAGTACGGCGGCTCAAATATGCGGTTTGCAAGAGGAGATTGGGCGTATAGAAGTTGGAAAAAAGGCTTTACTAATCGGGGTTAGAGGAAATCCTTTTCAAGAGCTCAATGTGTTGCGGAATGTAGAATTCTTGCTCTATTAATTTGAGAAATCGAGTGACGATAATGTATAATCTGAACTAGAAAAGAAATATTTTTAAATCTTCAAAAAACTTTATTATAATTTAGGGGTTTATGCCGGGGAATAATAATTAGAATATTTAGTTTTTTGTAGTTACAAGTCTGAACTCAAGTAGTATACTTAGGTAGATATTGGTATAAAGGTTCAATTAAGTTTTTGAAGAAATAAATTAAAAGAAGGTATAGCTATGGTAGATAGTAAAAAGAAACCGATTATTCTGTCAGATCAGGTTCGGACATCTCTTACCCACCTAGAGCCCCTCACCCAGAAAGTGTTTCTGTCTCTTAATCCGCCTAGTCCACTAGATAACCGAGCGGATGTCGATCAAGTGCGTCATGCGTTGGAGCGGGGCTACGGCTCTGTCAACGTGCCCTTAGTACTTATGCCTAAGATACCCGTCGTTTGCCGGAGCGCAGAGTGGCAGGTTACTGCCACTCTGGCGGACACTGGCCAAGGCTGGAAATTAATTGATCTAGAACCTGGCGATACTACCAAGGAACAATTCGGGCTGGCTATTGACATTGGTACGACTACGGTGGTCATATACCTGGTTGATCTCTGTGACGGCACGGTTCTTGGACACGCAGCCGACTATAACGCTCAAATTAGCTTGGGTGAGGATATTTTGAACCGTATTCGTCATGCTGCCGAACCAGGTGGTTTAGCACGCCTACAAAAAGCAGTCGTGGATACCCTGAACCGTTTGATCCGACTCCTTTTCCCATTGCCCAAGGAGACAGGAAAAATCACCGCTGTGGCCATCGGGGCCAATACAACCATGATCCACCTTTTGCTGGGCCTGAACCCCGCTTCCATTTGTCGCGATCCTTATACTCCGATCGTCAACAATCCCGGCTTGATCCCTGCAGGAGAAATAGGAATTGATATCAATCCCTTGGCTCCAGTCTATTGCCTGCCTAGCATCGGTAGTTACCTAGGCGGTGACGTTATCGGTGGGATTTTAGTCAGTGGGATGCATAAACAGTCAGACGTCTCTTTATTTGTCGACATCGGCACCAATGGAGAGATTGTGATGGGGAACGAAGATTGGCTTGTTGCTTGTGCCGGAGCAGCTGGCCCTGCTTTGGAAGGCGGTGTCACAAGCTTTGGTATGCGCGCAGAAACAGGAGCTGTGGATCGTGTTTCCATAGATCCGGAGACGCACAAGGTGAAGTATACGACTGTGGACAACGCTCCAGCCCGCGGCATCTGCGGATCTGGCCTGGTGGACACACTTGCCGAACTTTTCCTCAACGGCATCATTAACCGGACGGCTCGTTTTCAGATGGGGCAGGATTCGTTTGTTGTGGTCCCTGCCATAGAAACGGCCTCGGGAGAAGACATTGTCATAACCCAGGTAGATATTACTAACTTCGTGGCCACTAAGGCAGCGGTCAATGCGGCTACCGATTTTTTGATGGAAAATGTAGGCATCACTTATCAAGAAATAAGCCACTTTTATGCTGCTGGGGCGTTTGGCCAGTATTTGCCGATCGAGTCAGCCGTTACGATTGGTCTCTATCCTGACCTGCCGCGCTCTGCCATCGTGCGCCTGGGAAATAGTTCAGGGGAAGCAGCCCGCCAAGTGCTTCTATCCCGCCCTAGGCGTTTGGAGGCAGAAGCAATCGCTGCCAAGGTCACATATTTCGAGCTCAATGCCAATCCAGCTTTCATGGAGAAATTCAGTGGCAGCAAATTTCTTCCCCACACGGACATTGACCGATACCCCAGCGTCAAAAAACGCCTGCAGACCCGCATCTAATCTGTGAAGATATAGTAAAAGCTCGAGCGTTGCTCGAGCTTTTACTTGGAAGCAGAGGAGAAGATTTCTTTTGTCATTTACAGAGTCTCACTAACTAAGGCAGACCAGTTTTTTCCTTTATAAGCGTTATAGCCGCGAGTATGAGCAAAACCGTAAATTTTGGTGCCCACAGTATCTTTTTCAAAGATATAGCCGTAGGTTTCTCCTTTCATCGCCAGTTGAGCGGCTTTAAGGTGTTTTAAATTGTCAACCAGAATACCTTGACGGTTTCGACAGGCAATGACGTAGCCGGCATTGTTGATAATAAATATGTCCCCATTCTTGCCGATGCGAGCTGATTCAATTATGTCATAAATGAAATTCCAGTTAAATCTAGTGGAAAAATATCCTACTATACGACCTTCATCATTATGGATCGGGCAGGTGTAAGCCACGGTATGCGTTTTATCAACTGAAGAAAGATAGAGATCGCTAACTGAGATAGAGTTAGTGGATTTAGCGTCTTTAAACCAGATGGTATCTGCTCTGTTATGACCGATGGATTCCTGGTGAACACCTGCCGCGATGATTATGCCTTCAGTATCAAGTACATAAAGATCAAGATAAACTTCATAAATGTCAACAAGATGTTTTAATAAAACGTTTACGACAGAAAAACGATTAGGATCGGTAGTGCTAAAGCAGTTTTTTACCTTATCGAAACCAGCCCAGGCTTGGGCATCACAATTACGTTCAAATAGGTTACGATCAATTTTATCGATCGTGTCATAAGCCACATCGGCTGTTCTAACAGCCATTATTTCGTTGGCCTTGCTTTGGATATTTTCAATGATTTTGGTACTTTCTTTGGTTGACGTTAAGCTACGTGTGGCAAGCTTTTTTATTTCGTCAGCTACTACGCTAAATCCTCGACCAGCTTCGCCAGCCCTTGCCGCTTCGATGGCGGAATTTAGAGACAAAAGGTTTGTGTGCTGGGCAATTTGTCGGATAGAGTCGATTACTTGCCCCATTTCTTGATTAGCGTTCTTAAGTTGACTTAGTAGAATGGAAGAATCGATAATAAGATTGTCGGTTGACATTATCATACCACCTCGTAAAAATATACAAAGCCTACCTATAAACCAGGTAGACTTTGACCGAATTCTACTTTTAATTATATGTTAGACCTAGAAAATTGCAAGATATTTCTTCTTTCGACTTTTGGATAGGGACGCGACGGTAAGGCTTACGACAGGTGTTCAGAATCTGGAACGGTAAAGGTTAAACTGCTAAACGTAAGTACGTCGTTAAATTCAAGAAAGTCATAGTCGCTTTTTTGAGCTTTTTCCATAAGCTCAGAGATCGGTGTTGTAGTCAAAATAATATCCTTGGGTTGAAGTAGTTGGCCAATAAGGCTGAAGTGCTGAGCATTAAAGCGAATTGCAACATGGAGTTCATTTTCCCAAGTTACTTGGAGGACATAGGCATCCTTATGTTCAGTCGCAAACCAATGATATGTATATTCTGACAGAGCGGCTTGATTGACAGCTTGGACTTCCTTACTAAACTCCTTAACATATAAGATCAGCACGTCACGGCCATTTTCAAGTTTGCCAAAGGCAGATTGTTCAGGTGAATATGCCTGAGTAAACATCGAACTCCCCCTTTAAATAGATCATCTTTTTAATCGCTCGAAAAGTGACATTGTATTGTCTAATTATAGCCTACTTGTTTTACACAAGAAAGTACGTAGGGACAAACTCTTATACTAATACCCCCTAATCTTGCAAATGATAGCGGTGTCAGGTGTACAACCTAGTGGTTTTTCACTTTATTGGGCAGGAAAAATGACATTGAAAATTGAATTGTAAGCGTGGAGGTGATCAAGATGTATTTTAAACCTTTGTTTGAAAACGATATTCCTGTCGCACTTCGATCTTAAACAGATTGAAGTGCGGAGGGAAAATAAATGACAAAAAACCATCTTGGTTCAATATACTTAGCAACAGCTGCCACAATTTGGGGCGGGATGTATGTGGTTAGTAAAGTCGTGCTTACCGTTATCCAACCCCTTGAATTGGTCTGGCTCCGCTATATAGTGGCTCTTATTATGCTGATTGTGGTTGGAGTTAGCACGCACCAATCCTGGCACATTCATAGACGGGATTTTTCCCATGTTCTAGCAGTCGGCGTAATCGGATATGACCTATCAATCTGGACTCAGTTTGTCGGCACAAAGCTCTCGTCTGCTCAAATGGGAGCAATGATTACCTCGGCTACACCAGCGTTTATGGTGATCTTTGCTCGACTTATACTGAAGGAAAAGATCACGTTTCGAAAAGGGTTGTCCACTATTATAGCTATGATCGGTGTATTCTGCATAGTCGGAGTTGATGATATCGGGAAAGCAAATCAACTTGGAGGCATAGTCTTAGGAATAGCAGCTCTATCGTGGGCCTTAATGTCTGTGCTTATCAAGCGAATCCCAAGTGGTTGTTCTCAGCTTGTTGTGACGACCTATGCCATCGCCATAGCGACAGTGGTCATAACACCGTTTGCTTTTGCGCAGATAGATCAAGCGCAAATCCATGCTCTCGCCCAACCAACTATCTGGGGTGGAGTCTTGTATCTTGGTATTGTGGCCACGGCAGCGGCTTTCTTTCTCTGGAACAAAGGGTTGCAAATGGTCGATGCTGGCAGTGGAGGTCTTTACTTTTTCTTTCAGCCTTTAGCTGGAACGTTATTGGCTTGGCTACTCCTTGGAGAACAGGTTGGAATGATATTTTGGGTCGGAGCGATTCTGATTTTCAGCGGAGTTTTTTTGGTTGTCAGAGAACCGTAGAGGCACGATATCGTGCACTTACGAGGGTTATGGGAACTTGTGAGGGCACGAAACATCGTGCCCTTACAAGGGATATTAGGCTTGATTGCTGAACGAGAGTGGTTATGGGATCTGGAGGTTATCGGATAGATTGACGCGGAAGGAAGAGGATATGATGGATAATCCTTGTGGAACGACCAAGGCTAAGGTCTTTGAACATACTGAGGTCAACGGAATTCCTGTTTATTTTGGTTCCGGAGTTAATCCGGTAAATTCTCCAGCTCAGTTTTTTGTAGCCTGGGGCAAGGGGGCCTTGTCTGGTGGTCTGATTCATACATTTAACAGTGAGTCTGCAGAAAAAGGGTTTCGTTGGTTTATTGATGAAGATGAGGCGGAGGCCGAATATGCCAAGCTTCAGCAGATCTTGGCAAGCTTCATATTATAACTGCCTTGCGCATCCAGTGATCAAAACTGCTAGAGTCCTCGACTTTCACTATTTATACCAAAGACGAGAGAACCCGCATTGAAATTATCTATACTAAAGCGAGACAAGCATGCATCTAGCATGACTTGTCTTTTTGTTTATATATCAATAAAGAACTATTTTATTTTCCGTGTCGGAGATATGAAATCATATTTTGTTATTAGAACTTTTGACTGTCAAGTAAAATTGATTATGATAATATGGACTTGCTATTTACTTTCTATAAGTATAGGTGTTAATCTGATATGTATAAGTATTTGAATAGTTGGAGTTCGTCATATTACAAATAAAAATAGATTTTAGGCAAGGCTATTGGGAAGGAGTAATATTATGGACATAATAGATACTCAATGCCTTCATTCGTTACGGAGATTTACTGCCGATTTTATTAAGGTTAAAACTGGGAAGGGTCCGAAGGTGGTAAGAACCTATTCTGAAAAAGACAAAATCTTTTTGGAACTAGAAGATTATTTGACACCCATAGAAAAAGAAATTACTAAGGATCAAGAAGGTATTAAAATTGTCAAAAATGCACGCGAAAAATTTAGTGCTAACTTACACGATGAATATTTACTTAAGGCTAATGAACTTTTTAAGCATAGGATTTTGGAAAGTGTAATGTTATGGGACATCGAAAATGATCGAGCGTTTGAAGTTATTACTTTAGATATAGGGTACTAGAAGGATTTAATGTTTATACAATTACCAAAAAAAATACCATTTAATATTGAAAATAGTATTTTTTTAGTATAAACTAAATCCTGCTGAGAATGTATGGAGACCATCAAGGTTGCCATAGATTTATGCTGACATTTTTATGGATATTAACTGGTTATGATGGAAGGAGACCTTCAACGGTTGCCTTAAATAACGCCAAATACCGATTGTTTTAAACATTCGGTATTTGGCGTTATTCTTTTAGATGGCAATTAGTAGAATTGGATGGTGGTGTGAAGAGACCATGAATGATTCTAATAACCAGGCTGAAGCTGTTTTAAAGCTATGCGAAGATAAATTTTCCTTGGTGTTCCATTCTAGTCCGGCCGCCATGCTCATTACTCATTTAGGTGATAGGAAAATTGTGGAAACCAATCGGGCATTTGTTAAGTTAAGCGGTTTCAGCCAGCAGGAAGTAATCGGACACACGGCATTAGAGCTGGGGATTTATGCCGACCCTTGGGATTGCGAACACATTATCAAGACGACCTTAGTAGAAGGAAGGCTGGATGATTTTGATTTTAGTTTCAACACAAAAGAGGGTAAACGCTTGTTCTGTCGTATATCCACAGAATCAATTCAATTGGAAGAACCTTGTATGCTCTCCACTATTACTGACCTTACTGAAATTAAGCGTGTAGAAGAGGCTTTGCGAGAAAGTGAGGCTAAGTTCAAGGGAATCTACGAAAGTTCATATGATGCTATCATGCTTATCAAAGGAGATACCTATATCGATTGTAATTCTCAAAGTTTAGAACTTTTTGACATTGAAAGCCGCGAAAAATTCATGGAGTTAGGTCCGGCTAAATTGTCTCCTCCCATCCAACCCGATGGAGAGGAGACCTCTAAGGCAGTCAACGATCGCTTAAAGATGGCATTGCAACAGGGTTATAATAACTTTGAGTGGATGCATCGTAAAAGTAATGATGAGGATTTCTATGCAGATGTTCGTCTTGCCTCTTTCAATATAGGTAATGAGAAAGTGATACGAGCAATGGTTCGCGATATTTCAGAACTGAAACGAGTTGAGGCTGAGATTCACGTTCTGAATGAAGAATTGGAACAACGTGTTATCCTGCGAACAACTGAACTAGAACAGGCAAATAAAGAATTACAAACGGCTACTGAGCAGATGGAGGAATCAACCCAGCGCCTGCGTATGCTTTTCCAAGCAATCGATGCCAGCCCTATTAGTGTTGTGATCACGGACTGGAGAAAGGATATTATCTATGCTAATTCACATGCTGCCATTGTCACTGGTTATTCGCTCGATGAACTAATAGGAAAAAACCCTCGCATCTTGAAGTCAGGTCAGCACCCTGAGCAGTACTATACGAGGATGTGGGCAACATTAGATGGTGGTAAACAGTGGAAAGGTGAAGTTTGCAATAAGAAGAAAAATGGTGAATTGTTCTGGGAATCTTCCGCCATTTCTCCAGTTTTCGACGCAGCAGGAAAGGTAAGCAATTACATTGCTGTGAAAGAGGATATCACTGAGCAAAGACGGCTGATCCAGGAGATGGAAATAGCTAAATTAGCTGCTGAAGCTGCAAATCAAGCGAAAAGTACCTTTATAGCAAACATGAGCCATGAGATACGTACGCCGTTGAATGGGATCTTGGGTTTTGCCCAATTGATGCAGAACGATCTGTCCTTAACTACAGAGCAAACGGAATTCATTAAAATAATTAACCGGAGTGGGGAACATCTTCTAGCTTTAATTAATGATATCCTAGAGATGTCAAAAATCGAGTCAGAGAGAGTGGGCCTTAATCTTGTGGATTTTTCGCTGCTGGATCTGTTGGACGATTGTGCCAAAATGTTCATGGTGCTGATAACCCAAAAGAATCTGCGTTTAAATATAGATCAGATAAATCCAATACCAAGCAATATTCGTGCAGACGGTAAAAAAGTTCGTCAGGTACTAATCAATATTATTGGTAATGCAATCAAGTTCACTGAAAAAGGTGGCGTGGATATTCGTGTGCTTTGCACTAACGGCCAGAAAGAGGATCAACTCCTCCTGACCATTGAAGTGGAAGACACGGGCTTTGGGATAGCCCCTGAAGAGATCGGAAAAGTTTTCGAAGTTTTTGAACAGACGCAAAGCGGAAAACTTCAGGGGAGCGGTAGCGGCCTAGGCATGACGATAAGTCGGAATTATGCTCGCTTAATGGGTGGTGATTTGACGGTCACCAGTCGATTGGGTGAAGGGTGCACATTCCGATTTACTTTGATCGTCCAAAATTCGAGTTCAGACAGCTTTCAAGAGAAGATGAAGAGTCTGCGCAGAGATGTCCTTGGACTTGGGTCTGGCGACCCTTCACCACAAGATACATTGGAAGAAAGTCTAATAACCACGGCTTTGGAGGAGTCCCAACTTTTGGTTGCGGAGGTTCCTGTTCGGGTAATCGACAGTATTGTTGAAGCAGTCGAATTCGGTAAAAGCGTCGTGCTCAAGGAACTGATTTCGCAAGAGATTATGAGGTATAGTCCAGCTCTTGGTCAAAGGCTGCTTGAACTTGCTAATAATTACGATTACAGGGGCATAAGGGATATTTTAAAGAAAGCGGAGATGGTATGAGCGATTTAGCTAGCAATCCGTCACTTATCATGATTGTTGACGATACACCCCAAAATCTAAAACTTTTAGAAAATATGTTAGGGAAAGAGGGCTATCTGATCTCTGCTTTTCTCGATGGCGCGATGGCTCTAAAAGCAGCAACAAAAAAACCGCCTGACTTGATCCTACTTGATATCAATATGCCTGACATGAATGGTCATGAAGTTTGCGAACGGTTAAAATCCGATCAACAACTGGCTGATATTCCCATCATTTTTCTTAGTGCTATGAGTGAAGTTACAGACAAGGTCCGAGCCTTCCAGTGCGGTGGGGTTGATTATATTACAAAGCCGTTCCAATTTGAAGAAGTCCATGCTAGGGTTGAAACACATCTTAAAATACGTCAACTCCAGAAATCGTTAGCAATACATAATAACAATTTACAAAGTTTAGTTGATGTGCAGATCAAGGAAATACTTGCCACGAAGGAGGCGTTATTTAAGACACAACTGGCCACAATTCTGGCTTTCTCTAAGTTGGCAGAAATTCGGGATGATGAAACAGGACAGCATATTGAGCGTACCCGATTGTTCTGCCGTATCCTCACTGAGCAACTTCGACGACAGTGTCCAGTGGATACGGAAATTGATAACTCTTTTGTGGATAATATTTACTATGCCTCTTCGTTACATGATATAGGGAAAGTAGCGATTTCCGATAAAATACTCCTTAAACCCGGTAGGTTAACTGCAGAGGAGTTTGAAATTATGAAAACTCATACTGTAGTTGGAGCAAAAACCTTGCGGATAATGCTAGAACATTACCCAGAGAACGCTTTTATCAAAATGGCGGTGGAGATTTCCCTAAGTCATCATGAAAAGTGGGATGGTTCAGGGTATCCGCAAAACCTTAAGGGTCCGTCAATCCCACTGAGTGCTCGAATTATGGCCTTAGCTGATGTATACGATGCACTGACCTCAGAGCGTCGTTATAAGGCCGCTTTTTCCCATGCGAGAAGCCGAAACATTATCTTAGAGGGGCGGAGCACACATTTTGATCCTGCTGTTGTCGACGCTTTTCTCGTCTTAGAGAACCAGTTCCGAAAAATTAAGGCGTCGTCTTGTGATTTAAGCTGTGCAAAGTGAAAAACCATGGGTCAAATCTTAATCTCAAATTATTAAAATAGGAGTTGACTTGAAATGAATTGGTTTATAAATTGGAAAATCAGAACTAAGATTCTATCAATGGTTATTCTAATGGCCTTATTTATAGGGGGCGTCGGATTTGTGGGTTATTATTATAATGCTAAAGCAAATGTTCAAATGACAGATATCTATGCAAATAACTTAATTGGGGTCAAATATCTCAATGATTTGCGCGCTCAGACTAGAGCCGGCGAAGCAGATATGTATCATTTTTTGTTGGCAACAGATAATGACACACAACAAGCACAACAAAGCGATATGAAAACCCGCTCAGCCAACATTGATAAAAGTTTTAGTGTCTACTTAATGCTATCCTCTGATCCTTACGCGAAAGAGAGACAGCAAAAAATTTTGACAGAACTTGCATCATACAGGGCTGAACGACAAAAGGCGATGGACATAGCAAGTCAAGGAGATCAAAAAGGAGCTTACGATTATTTTGCAAAAAATGCTCAAGCTCACATTGATTTACTCAATGCAACGTTGCAAGAACTTGCCGATTATAGTGCGAAACAAGCAGATGCAACAAATGCTCAAAATAATGTTGACTATGCTTTGTCTATTAAACTTCTCATTGCCATATCCGGCATAGCTATCCTATTGTGTTTAATGATTGGTTTTGCGGTGGCGACTTTGATATCTAATTCGATCAAGAAAGTACTGGTGAGCGTTGAGCGAGTCGCTGCGGGAGATTTATCGATCGAAGATGTCATAATTAAAGGAAACGACGAAGCAGGTCTGTTAGCCACTAGCTTCAATACCATGAAGAATAATTTGCATAAATTAGTTGAACAGGTTTCTCAGTCTTCTGAGCAAGTCGCAGCTTCGTCAGAAGAGTTAACTGCTATAGCTGAGCAAAATACTCAAGCTTCTACCCAAATAGCGGCGTCTATCGAACTGGTAGCCCTAGGGACAGAAAAACAAGCAGCTGCAGTTAACGAAACATCAGCGGCTGTAGAAGAAATCTCCGCGAGTACAGAGGAAGTTGCTGCCAGTTCTGGGGAAATCACTCGTTCAATGGTGGAGACATTGACCAAAACTAAGGTGGGACAGAAAGCCTTAAATCGAGTTGTTGAACAGATGAACAGTATTAGTGAAGGAACTGACCGCGTACAACATTCCATAATGGCGTTATCAACGAATTCCGAAAAGATTGGCAATATTATTGGAGTTATTACCGGAATCGCTGACCAAACCAATTTATTGGCTCTGAATGCGGCGATTGAGGCAGCCAGGGCAGGGGAACAGGGTCGTGGATTTGCTGTTGTTGCTGAGGAAGTTCGAAAATTGGCCGAGCAATCTCGTGAAGCCACAAAACAAATAGAGACCCTCATAAATCAAAACTATAGTGATATTAGTACGTCAGTCATGGCAATGGGAGATGGAGTGAATAATGTAAAAGTGGGTATGGAAGTCGTAAATGTGGCAGGACAATCCTTTAGCGACATTGCTATTTTTGTTGAAAGTGTATCCACTCAGATGGAACAGATATCGGCTACCATACAACAAATAGCAAGTGGAAATCAGCAAATAGTTAATTCGGTTAGAGAAGTTGATGTTATTAGTCAGGAGACAGCAGATCAAGCTCAAACAGTTTCTGCAGGGGTAGAAGAACAAACAGCCTCGATGGAACAAGTTACTTCCTCGGCCCAGAGTCTATCCGCTATGGCCTTTGACTTACAAAAAATCATTAACCAATTTACTATATAAAAACCTTTCGGACGATATTCGACACCCTTAGTTAAAAGCCCTTGATCTAGGCAGTATAAAGGTTTCGATTAAAATAAGGAAATACAGCAAAAAGCTGCACTGCATCAAGGCTTTTTTAGCACAAGATGCTAGAAAAGAGCTTCGGGTAATTCCTGGTTTAATCAATCATGAAAAAGGAATTAATATAGGATATTTGTTTGCTATTCCTAGAAAGAAAGAATGTACTTTAGTTTTGTATTTAGAATATTATCTAATAGTCTAATTAAAATCCTTTTATATTTTTATCCAGCGCTGCCGGAAAAATGCCTATTCATTGGAATGCCAACGGTCAAATAAAACATCTGCGCCAGAAGGCGCAGATGTTGTAGGCTGACTTAAATTTTTACCAACCAGTATGGCGTCTCCAGCGATGAGAAGGTGGAATGAATAGTGGTTCGGGATAATGGTGCCAATGATGATGATGTTGTTCAGGATATCCATAGTATGCCGGATAACCATAATGATCCGGATATCCATGATATCCGTGTTGTTCATGATGTCCATAAGATCTTCCATCCATAATTATCACTCCTATTTTTATGATTAAGCGTTTATTGGAATATTTTAACTTAATTTCCATTGCCTAATCCCATTATATGGTATGCACAATTTGTCTGGTTCCAACAATCGTAGCAACATTTAAAATTTAGGCTTGAATTACTACGGATATCTCCGAGTATACTTTCGAACTTTTTTGGGTGACAGTTACATACGTTCAAAAGAAGTTGACCTATACCTCAACTTCTTGTAAAATGAAATCAAGAACGATGGATACCCAGGCGGTCAGGCCTCACTCTGATTTGAGTTGAAGACTGGTTGCTTGGGTTTTATTTTTGTACAAGGAGGAGTTCCACGTGTTTACATTAAATGCTTTAGTTCAACCTGATAACTTGGCAGAAACTTATCAGATCCTGTCTGATAAAAGAAATAATACAATTCTTGGGGGCTGCGCATTCCTAAAAATGGGGTCAAAACGAATCGGTACTGCCATTGATCTTACCAACCTTAAACTTGACTATATTAAAGAACAAGAGGGTTTTATCGAGATTGGGGCCATGACAAGCTTAAGAGAGCTTGAAACTCACAAGCTGTTCAACGAGTATTTTAATGGGGTGCTTCCGAAATCAGTGCATAACATTATCGGTGTACAATTTAGAAACGGTGTTACTGTAGGTGCTTCAGTTTATGCAAAGTATGGATTTTCAGATTTACTCACGGCTTTGTTAGTGTTGGATACAGAAGTTGAATTATATAAGAGCGGAAGAATGTCTCTGGTGGACTTCTTGAATCGACCTAAGGAAAAGGATATTTTAGTTAGATTGTGGATTAAGAAAACTGACCGCCAAGCTACTTACCTGAGTTTGAGGAAATCGGCTAGCGACTATGCGGTCTTAAATGTTGCAGTTTCCAAGCTGGGGGAGCAATGGACAGTCGCAGTAGGGGCCAGGCCAAGTAAGGCTGCAATAGCCTTCAGCGCTTCAGCAGCTCTAGCACAGGGGAACCTCAGTGTCGAAGAGATTGAGGACGCTGCGCAAGGGGCTTCAGAAGAGCTATCCTTCGGAACGAATATGAGGGGGACGGCAGACTATCGAAAGGCTCTCTGCCGAGTGCTCGTCAAAAGGGGAATCATGGAGGTACTACAATGCAAATTAAAGTGACAATTAACAATAAATTGGTGACCTGGGACGTCGAAAAGGATGAGTTTTTAGCGGATACTTTAAGATCCCATGGACTCCTAAGCGTTAAAAAGGCATGTGAGACAAGCTGTTGCGGACTTTGCACGGTTTGGCTTGAGGATAAGCCAGTGCTCTCTTGTTCTATTCTTTCCTTGCGGATTCATGGTAAGAAAATCACAACAATAGAAGGAGTTCCTAAAGAAGCGGAAGAATTTGCGCGAGTACTCACCGCAGAAGGAGCTGAGCAATGTGGTTTTTGCAGCCCGGGTTTCATCATGAATGTACTGGCCATGAAAAATGAATTAGTTAATCCATCAGAAGAAGAAATTATTCACTATCTGACGGGCAATTTGTGCCGCTGCACGGGTTATATGGGACAACTCAGAGCGGTTAAGACCTATCTGGGGGTGCTTTAAGATGAAAAAATTGGAGATGAAAAGTGTCGGCCACAGTATCCGTAAAATCGATGGTATGGCGATTGCAACTGGTAAACCAGTGTATACTGAGGATTTGGCAATGTCCAATGCTTTAGTGGTGAAAATTCTCAGAAGTCCACACGCTTTTGCTAAGATTAAATCGATTGATCTCTCTAGGGCAGAGGCGGTAGAGGGTGTGGAATGCATCCTCACCTTCCAAGATGTTCCGAGCGAACGCTTTACTTTGGCGGGACAATCCTATCCCGAACCTTCACCGTATGATCGTTTGATCCTTGATCAAATCGTTCGCTATGTCGGAGATGAAGTGGCTATTATCGCGGCGGTGGATGAAAAGACAGCAGTGCAGGCCATGAAGAGAATCAAGGTGGATTATGAGGTCTGGAAACCGGTTTTAGATTTCGAGCAGGCCTTGGGACATGCCACGGTCGTTCATCCTGAAGAGGATTTGTCCTGTAATTTTGACATTGGACTGCAAAAAGAAAAGAACATCGCTTCCTCCTTTATCGAAGCAGTGGGAGACGTCGAGGAAGAATTTAAGCGTTGTGACGTGGTGGTGGAAGACGTCTATTATCCCCAAGCACAGTCCCATGCTATGATGGAATCGTACCGTGCTTATACGTTCCTCGATCATACGGGAAGATTGGTAGTCGTCAGCTCCACTCAGATTCCCTTTCATATTAGAAGACAGTTGGCGAGAGCTTTGCAGATCCCAGCGAGTAAGATTAGGGTAATGAAGCCAAGAATCGGGGGCGGGTTTGGGGGGAAGCAAACAGGCGCAGTAGAGGTTTTTACAGCCATCGTAACTTTGAAGACCGGTAAACCAGCGCTCATCGTTTATGACAGAAAAGAAACATTTACCAGTACGACCAGTCGTCACGCTATGAGATTGAAAGTCAGACTGGGTGCGGATCAGGAAGGCCTTATACGAGCGATCGATATGGAAGTTTTATCGGATACCGGAGCGTACGGGGAACATGCCGCCACCGTCTTGAGCTGCGTGGGCCATTATACTCTACCGCTTTATAATAAAACGAGAGCTGTTCGAATCACCGGAAACGCTGTATATACCAATAAAATGTCGGCAGGGGCTTTCAGAGGGTATGGAGCAACTCAGGGTACGTTTGCCTTGGAATCGACAGTTAACCTATTGGCCGAGCGCTTAGGTATGGATCCAACGGAGGTTCGCCTAAAGAATATCAGCAAAGAAGGGGAAACTTTTCTAACCGGTCAAGGAGTTCTGCTGGGAAGTTCGTCCTTAGACCGGTGTATCAAGAAGGGCAAAGAGCTGATCGGTTGGAAGGACAAATTTCCACGCCGAGCAAGCGGTGAAAATAAAGTTAGAGCTGTGGGAATGGCAATCACCATGCAAGGCTCGGGGATTGCCAATATCGGTACTGCATCCATAGAGATCAGACTCAATGATGATGGGAACTTCACCCTTCTCACGGGTGCAACCGACATGGGAACCGGATGTGATACCATACTCAGCCAGATGGCTGCTGAGATTTTGGAGATACCGATAGAGAATATTATGGTTAACGCTGCAGATACGGATAGTTCTCCCTATGATCCGGGGTCTTACGCTTCGAGTACAACCTATGTAGCAGGAACAGCGACCGTCAAAGCAGCGGAAGATTTGAAAAAAAAGATTCTGGAGCAGGGAGCGAAGCTGTTAGGGGTTGCTTTGCAAGAGGCCGAACTGAATGGGTTAGCAGTCCGAACGCTCAACGGGGATCGAGAGATTAGTCTGGTTAAACTCGCTGAGCTTACCATTCTAGGCACAGGGAAACTTCAGCTGACGGGTTATGCGACCCATGGCAGCGCTGTTTCACCCCCACCGTATGTAGCGGGTTTTGCCGAGGTGGAAATCGATCAGGAAACGGGAAAAGTAGAGCTGATCAACTATGTTGCGGTTGTAGACTGTGGAACCGTGATCAATCCAAACTTAGCTAGGATGCAAGCTGAAGGTGGGATTGCTCAAGGAATTGGGATGGCCCTCTATGAAGAAGTCAGATATGACGACGCTGGAACGATGGCGACGAACTCTTTCATGCAGTACAAAATTCCATGCCGCAAAGATATTGGACACGTGCACGTAGCCTTCGAAGAGAGCTATGAACCCACGGGCCCTTTTGGCGCTAAATCGATTGGCGAAGTGGTGGCCAATACCCCTCCGCCGGCCATTGCTCATGCAGTTTATAATGCTGTAGGAGTCAGAGTAAACCGTTTACCTATCACGTCGGAAAAGGTATTTTTAGGGATTAGAGAATCATCAAAAGACCTAAGATAATTAAGCGAAGGCATATGAAAGAAAATAACGTAGAAAACTATTGTTCTTTAAATGGTTTATTTTAGAGGATGAAGGTATATTATGGATTTTGTCGAATTACGAGAATGTGAGCAAAATGCAGAATGCGAATCTTAGAATTAAGAGGTAATCAGATGGATGCGGAGGGATGTTGATGAATTATTTAAGTAGGATATCCATCAAAGCGAGATTGATCTTGTTGGCCGTTATTACCTTATTGAGCGCACTCATCTTAGCGATAGTCGTAATGATGAGCATTAATAGTATGGCGGTTATAGCTAACACAATTTACGAGCATCCAATGATAGTCTCGAATGCTGCAGCTTCTGCTCAAATATCTGAGTTGAGAATGAATAGAGCGATCAATAATGCGCTGATGGCTACGAATCAATACGACGTTAACCAGGCTATGAATCTCTATGATCGAGAAGAGCCCAATGTTTATCAAAACATGGATATCGTCCAAAAACTAATTTTAGGGGAGCCAGGTTCGAAGCTGGAAAGAGACACTCGTCAAAACTTCCTGACTTGGAGTGGCATGATTGATCACGAATTTCGATTGGTTAAAGAAGGAAATCAAACTGCGGCACTTGAGCCGCTGGTCAATCAATCAAATCTCCAATTTAAACAATTAGGGTTTCAATTTGATGCCTTAAATCAATATGCGCGTCAAAAAGCAACTGACTTAATTTTGGAGTATAACAACCAAAAACAAGGGGCCTTCTTTTTTATCCTCGAAATACTTCTAGCGTTATTTATCATAATTTTAACAAGTACCTTCTTGCTGATCAAGAGTGTGATGACCTCGATCAATACACTTAAAAACAACATGGCGGCAATTGCCTCCTCAGGGCATATTTCTAAGCAAGAACCTTCTGGTAATACTGAGATTTCAGAAATGCATCGTAATTTTAATATTATGTTGGATAGGTTGCAAAGTCAGCGTTGGCAAAGGGAGGGTCAAAATTTACTCAAGGATCAGCTCACAGGGGATTTGGCCATGGGGGAGATCTCAAGCCGCGCGTTAGACTTTTTGGCTGCTTACGTAGGCGCTGGCTCAGGCGTATTGTATTTGCAGGATAAAGACGTCAGGATACTTAGGCGGTCTGCAGCGTATGCGTTGGTGGAGCGAGAAGAATTAGGCAAGGAATATCTTTGGGGTGAAGGGATTATCGGACAAGTGGCTCAGCAGGCTTCCCCTATTTTACTGAAGAATATAAGCAGAAGGGAGAGTGTTATAGAGACTGGAATAGTAAGTGAGCCTGCTCTGAACACCTATACTGCTCCAGTTATCTATGAAAATGAGGTGTTCGGTGTCATCGAAGTAGCCTCCCATGAGCCGATAGACAAGTTGAAGCAGGAGTTCCTTAATTTGTCCTGCGCCGTCCTCGCCACCTATATATTCTCTAACAGGCAAAAGGAAAAAATTAAAGATCTGTTGATTCAAACTCAAGAGGCGAATACTCAATTGACCACTCAAAGTCTAGAACTTGAAGCCTTGAACCGAGAACTGGAAGAAGGACAACGGCAACTGGAAATTCACACCAACGAATTACAACAATATAATTACGAAGTAAAGGCTAAAAATAGCGAATTAGAAAGTATTCAACGCGCCTTAATACAAAAAAGCGAGCAAATGGAGCAGGCAAACAGTTATAAATCTGAATTTTTGGCGAATATGTCCCATGAATTAAGGACACCCTTAAACTCCATTATTTTATTATCCAGAATGCTTGGCACAAATAAACAACAGAATCTTTCCAAAGAGGACCTGAAGAAAATGGGTATAATCTTTGCAGCGGGTACTGAGCTATTGGAGCTCATTAATAATATTCTGGATCTTTCTAAAATCGAGAGTGGTAAGCTTGAAGTTTATCGTGATACCTTTCAGACGCAAGAATTTGTGCAAAGTTATAAAGAAAAATTTACTGAGATCGCGGCCGAAAAAGGGTTGTCCTTGATCATTCGTGATGAAATAAGAACAACTATCCACACCGATCGTGGGAAATTAAACCAAGTAATCACAAACTTATTAGCCAACGCCTTTAAATTCACAGCTCAGGGGGAAGTTGAACTGAGTCTGGCAGCGAGTGGAATTGATGAGTTCCCTCTTAAATTTGAAATTCGAGATACGGGGATCGGGATTGCGGTTGATCAACAGCAGACAATCTTTGAACAGTTTAGGCAGGTCGATGGTACAATAAGTCGACATTATGGAGGAACTGGTTTGGGTTTAAGTATCTCCAAGAGTCTGGTGGAACTCCTCGGTGGGAAAATTGAACTGACCAGTCAAGAGGGTATCGGAAGTTCGTTTACAGTTTTGCTCCCGACAAACTATGACGATCACCAGCTCATACCAAGGGCAAAACAAATTATTCAATCTGTTCAGGTGGACGATGACCGTAAAAATCTGCAAGATGGGGACAAGATTATTTTGGTCATCGAGGATGATGCATATTTCTGTGAAAAGTTAAAAGCCTACATTAACCAAATGGGCTTTAAAATGCTCAGAGCTGTAACAGGGCAGGTTGGCCTGTCTATGGCACAAGACTATGAGTTGGTGGGCATCATTCTTGATCTCGGTTTGCCGGATATCAACGGAGCCGAGGTGCTCCATCGTCTAAAAAGTAACGTGCAGACCAGAAGTATCCCTGTGCATATCTTGACGGTGGAAGATTCACAGGAACATTATTCTTTGCAAAGGCAAGGTGCTGTGGGCTTTACTACAAAATCTCCAGCGGGGCTTGAAGATATTCAGGAAGTTATGGCAACGATTCTGAGAGTGGCTGAGAAAAAGCCCAAGCATCTCTTAATCGTGGAGGATCGTGAAGAGGAGAGGTCGGCGGTATTTAAATTGATCGACAATAGTTATATCAAAGCTAAAGGAGTAACTACAGCTACAGAGGCCTTGAGAGAGTTAGGCACAGGACAATATGATGCTCTGGTCTTAGACATACTCCTTGAGGAGGGAAGTGGCTGGGAAGTTTGTCGATATGTGAAAGATAACCAGCTGCGCATACCAGTTATTATTTATACCGCTAAGGAATTAAAAGAATGGGAAACACGAGAACTTGAGAAATACTCAGACAGTATTGTCCTCAAAACCGCCTATTCCCAAGGTAGGTTACTAGAAGAAGTGGCATTGTTTTTGCACAAAGTTGCTAAAGTTCGAACGATGGTGGCACTCAATGATGAAGGAAAAGATATTTTCAAGGGTAAGAAGGTATTAATCTGCGATGATGATGTTAAAAATATGTTCAGTTTATCCTGCTTAATCGAGGAAGCTGGCGCTACTGTTATCGGGGCCTATAACGGACAAGAAGCATTGGATGCCTTAAAGCTTGAGTCGGAGTTTGATTTAATCTTAATGGACATTATGATGCCCGTATTGAATGGTATCGAAGCCATTAAGAAGATTCGCGAGGATAAAGCCTTGTCCGACATCCCGATTATTGCCATTTCAGCGAAGGCCATGAAAGGGGATAAAGAAGTCTTTCTGGGAGCCGGAGCGAATGACTATATCTCTAAACCAATCGATTATGATATCTTAGAAAAATTACTGAAAATTTGGTTGGGTAGAAAACGATGAAAGTCATAGCTTATTATAAAAATCAAACCAAACATATTTTGGTCTTAGATGCTTGCCAAGAGGAAATCAATTCAGAAGACTTCTTTCAGGAGATTGCTGGCGTTTACACGAATCTGGAGATTATGTTCATCGAAAGCCTGATCTTGCCTGTCCGAATAATCGAGGCTTTAATCAACCTCGTGGATCAATATGGACAAGAAACTTTCAAGATTTATACGACGACGGAATCTCTGTCTCAATATCTTTTTGAGTTAAGTATCCCCAACATACAGCTGCACAGATTAAGTCAGATAAGATCAGAGAACGATTCTGAAGCCCTGATCAAGTTCTCAGAAGAAGAGCTTAGAGATCTTCTAACGGGTATTTATCAGATTCACGGCTATGATTTTCGGAACTATCAGCTTGAAAATCTCAGACGTACGATCTCTCAAACTATGCTTAGGGAAACTGCGCTCGATTTTGATAGTTTTAAGAAAAAAATCTTGCAGGATCATGAAGTTTACCAGCGGTTGTTTTTGAATCTTTCAATTAATGTGACTTCATTTTTTCGGAATCCAGTTCTTTTTAAAGAGTTAAGAGAGGAAGTTTTGCCCTATCTGAATTCATTCCCACATCTCAGAATCTGGAGTGTGGGAGTAGCCTCAGGAGAAGAAGCGTATTCTTTAGCTATCCTCTTGGACGAGCTGAACATGTTAGAGAAAAGCATTATCTACGCCACGGACTTTAATGCCTTTGTATTACAAAAAGCGCAAAACGGGTTTTATGCTTTGCCTCCTCTTCGACAGGCCGGTGAAAATTACCGAAAATCAGGAGGGTCAAAACGGCTGGAAGAATATTTCCATGTAAACCCATATTACGCCCGAATTAAGCCATATATCAAGAAAAAAGTTGTCTTTTTTCATCATAATCTTACAAGCGATACTATATTCAACGAATTTCATCTGATTATCTGTAAAAATGTTCTCATTTACTTTAATTCTCAGTTGCAAGAGAACGTAGTCAATCTGTTTAAACAGTCATTACATAGAAACGGATTTTTGGTTTTAGGACGAAGTGAGAATTTGTTTAATAGGCAAGATTTTATAAAATACAAAGCAGGTTTTAATGTCTTTAAACTCTTTAATCAGGGTTAGAGTATACTCGTTTCAGCTAAAGCTGACCAGCGGAACTTCAGGGGGATATTCTCCAGTTGGAATATTGGAAGGATCGGTGACGTGCTAATAGGGAGGAGATTCTAGTGCCTTACGATAGCTATAAGATCTTAATCGTTGATGATAATGAAGGCAATATTGTCGTCTTAAACGAGATCCTAGGACGACTTGAGCAATGTGAGATTACCAACACCGCAACGGGAAATGAAGCACTCAGACAAATCCTCAGAAAAGAGTTTAATCTCATTATCTTGGACATCAAGTTACCAGATATCGATGGCTATGATTTAGCTCGAGTTCTGAAATCTCGTAAGCGAACCATAGATATACCTATAATATTTTGTAGTGCAATATTTACTGCGGATGAGTGGATCAAGAAAGGCTTTGAATTGGGAGCCATTGATTATTTGGTAAAACCGATCAAAGAAGAACAATTGCTTAATAAAATTCAATTTTATCTAAGTCTATATGAAAAGCAAACAAGGTTAATGCGTGAACTGGTGCACATCAATAACGAACTAGAAAAGCAAAATCGTGCTAAAAGCGAATTTCTAGCCAACATGAGCCATGAAATAAGAACGCCCATGAACGGGGTTTTAGGTATGGCGCAACTTTTGCAATTGACCGGGCTATCGGATGAACAAAAAGACTTTGTGGAGATCTTAATGTCCTCTGGTAAATCCTTGCTGAGGATTATAAATGATATTCTGGATTTTTCCAAACTCGAGGCTGGCAAGGTGGAGTTGGTAGCTCTAGAGTTTAGTATTAAAGAGCTTGTTCGTAAAACGATGATACCATTTGTAGCTGAGGCGGAAAAGAAAAATCTACAAATGTTATATAATGTAAGAGAAGGGATTTCAGACAGTCTCATTGGCGATTCTTATCGACTGGTACAAGTTTTGAATAATCTGCTAAGTAATGCCCTGAAGTTCACACACGTTGGCTCAATACGACTTGAGGTTTCGTTACTAAGGCGCCAAAAAAATAATCTAATCTTACAATTCGTGGTCAATGACACTGGAATTGGAATACCAACCAATAAAGTGGATCTCATATTCGAGAAATTTACGCAAGTGGATAGTTCGATCACGAAAAATTTTGGAGGTACTGGCTTGGGTTTAGCTATTTCTAAGAGTCTCGTGGAGATCATGGAGGGAACGATCAGAGTAGAGAGTCAAGAAAATAGCGGGAGTAGTTTCATTTTAGAAATCCCTTTTGGTCTTCCTCCAGAGGATTGCTTATCGAAGACAAGGGAAGGATAGAATTAATAAATCTGCAGCAAGGGCTTAAGAAAAAATATGGGGGGGTACGAGAATGACTTCAGATCATGAATTATATGATAGCCTGCTCGTTTCTAAGACTGTGACACTCCCTCGCTTGAACCGTTTAAGTCCTTCCTTGGAGAGCACGGCCTTGAAGATTATGGAAGAATCCGGGGAGTTAGCTCAGGCCATAGGCAAGCTTAGGGGACTTAGTGGGGAACGACACCGCTTAGAAGAGGAAGAAGCTATGCAGATGGTGGCCCGAGAGTTAGTAGATGTGGCTCAGACGGCTGTCACAATGATGTTTGTCCTCGAAGAGCAATATGGCATAGATTTGGAAGCCATTTTGAAAGAACATGTCACAAAATTACGGCAAAAGGGATACTGTGATTAAATCAGTTACCATTGACAATATATAGGCCGAAATGATACTTTAAATATAAAGGTAACTGACTAGAGAAGGTTCAAGGCGTTTGCAGCCATGAACGTACTGTATTGGCTGAGAAGGGTGAGTGCATATGAGGTATCTGACAATAATTATTGCGTTGGGGATTGTAGTATTGTTTGGTTATTGGTCAGGAAACCGACGTCTCAAGTCAGAGCAGAGACAGAAATCGCAAATACCTAAATCGTATCCTTTATCAAAACCAGAGAGGCAGACTCAATTGCGTAGGGTCAAATAAATCATAATTAGCAATCTGCCCTAAAGTTGAATATCTTTGCCTATTAATCACGCGCTTCCGTAATTACAGAAAAGATACCTTGATTGACAAAGGTATCTTTTCTTACTAAAACGCCGCTCTTTGGTGTATAAGGGGAGGAACTTAAACATGTCCAAGAATATGAGTGTTCCTAAGATCAAAATTGTCAAAGATGGACCATATCTTGTGTTGGGTAATATCCCCATGGCCAAGCAAACCATCATTGTTGATGAAGAAGGACGTTCTGTAAAATGGGAGCAGGACGATTGTTATTCAAAACAGGAGCAGTATGCTCTCTGTAGCTGTGGTCATACTAATAACAGTCCCTACTGCGACGGAACTCACAAAAAGATTAATTTTGATGGTACTGAAACTGCCTACAGAGGTAATCCTCTTGACAAGGCTCAAATAATTGATGGTCCAGACCTTATTCTAGCGGATGCACTACGATTGTGTGCTTTTGCCCGGTTTTGTCATCGCAAAGAAGGAGGAGTTTGGGACCTCACTGAAAACTCCCAAAATCCGGAATCTCGTGCAAGCGCAATCCAAGGAGCATGGGACTGTCCAGCTGGTAGATTGATCGTTTCGGATAAGAAAACTAGGCAGCCTATAGAACCGAAGTATGAGATCTCGATAGGAATCATTGAAGATCCGCACAAAAAAGTTAGCGGCCCGATTTGGGTAAGAGGTGGTATTCCCATCGAATCGTGTGACGGTTCCCCGTACGAAGTAAGGAATCAGGTCACGCTCTGTCGTTGTGGGCAATCACGCAATAAACCCTTCTGCGACGGCACACATGCTACAAAAGGTTATAAAGCTATAACGAAGGGATAGAATATAACCAAATCATATCAAGAATTTATGGGGGATTTATGAAAGAAACAAAATATCAACTTGCCACTTTTGCAGGAGGATGCTTCTGGTGCATGGTGAAACCTTTTGAGGAATTGCCGGGGGTAATTAAAGTGACCTCAGGGTACACGGGGGGAACTCTTGAAAACCCTTCGTATGAGGAGGTTTGCTCTAAGGCTACGGGGCATTATGAGGCTGTGCAAATTACCTTTGATGCTGAGCTTTTACCGTACAAAATGTTGTTGGAGATTTACTGGCGCCAGATTGACCCGACCAACCCCAGGGGGCAGTTTTTTGATCAAGGGCAATCCTACCAGACCGCAATTTTTTATCATAATCAGGACCAGCAGCGCCAAGCTCAAGAGTCTAAACAGATTCTCGAGAATAGTGGTAGATTTAATGAGCCTATCGTTACAGAAATTCTGCCTGCCGCAGCGTTTTATCCTGCCGAAGAATACCACCAGGGTTATCATAGAAAAGATCCCATAAAATACATTAGATATCGTCAAGGATCAGGGCGGGATGCTTTTCTTGAAAAACATTGGAGTAAGGACAAAGACGAAGAGCTTCTTCGTTCTAAACTAACCCAGTTGCAATATGAAGTTACTCAAGAAGGCGGTACCGAATTACCCTTTAAGAATGAATACTGGAATAATGAAAAAACAGGTATTTACGTTGACATAATATCTGGAGACCCTCTTTTCAGTTCTCTGGACAAATTTGATTCTGGTTGTGGGTGGCCTAGCTTTTCTAAACCTCTTAGTCCAGAGGTCGTGAAGGAGAAGCCTGATTTCAGACATTCGATGCACAGGACAGAAGTTTTGAGTGCAAAGACTGGTGCACATCTTGGTCACGTTTTTAATGATGGGCCCACTCCTGAGGGCTTACGTTACTGTATCAACTCCGCTGCACTGCGGTTCATTCCCAAAGAAGAAATTGAAAAAGAGGGTTATGGAGAATATCGAAGTTTATTTCCTTTGTAATAAATATAAAAAAGCAATCTGTATCATGACAGGAGTTATGATACAGATTGCTTTTCTTATTACGATTTTTCTACCAATTATTACGAGGTGTAGGATGGAAGCAGTCTCGACAATACACGGGCTTATCACCCGAAGGTTGGAAAGGTACAGTTGTTTCTTTTCCGCACTCAGCACAAACAGCTGGAAACATTTGGCGCTCAGAACGGTTGTTATTATATCCGCCAGAAGGTCGATTTTGTGCCTTCTTAGCTGCCCGGCATTCAGGGCATCGCCCCGGTTCGTTAGTAAACCCTTTTTCTGCGAAGAAATCCTGTTCTGACGCTGAGAATACAAATTCTCGACCACAGTCCCTACAAGTTAAAACCTTGTCTGTAAACATTAAAAACACCTCTTCATTCGATATGGATTATCCAGCAATGCTGAGGAAGCATTCGACTTCTCGTGATTGCGGCGACTTTATAGAGTATAACCACTGTTTTGCTTTTTTATCAGTGTAAACTGACTATCATATCTAGATAAAAATAGGGCAATACTATCCATAATTGAAATTTTCTCAGCAGTAATAGCAGGAATTCACATCGAATTTAGAGAATAATAAAGAAAGGGCAAAAGAAATTAAGATATTTAATTAAAGATAAGGAGATTTTAAATGGAAAGACCACAGAGTAATCCTAGTCGCATGGTCGTTATTGAAAATAAAAGTAATGGTGAGCGTTTTCTAGTTGATCTGTTAAAAGGTCAAACCTATGACAAAGAACAATATACGAAGATTACGTATGAAGTTCCACTTAAAAAAGAATTCTGGGACTTACCACGCTTAACAAAGTCAAAGTAAGATTGTTGTTATTTTTTCATTAAGATCAAGTTGGAAACTAGCTCCTGAAATTCATAGAAGTAGTGATCTCCTGGAAGAGGGAATAGACATAATCCTGTAATCCTAAACAAGGAAACAGAGTGGGTTCTGTAATCTACAGAATCTACTCTGTTTCCTTGTTTAGGATTTTTTAAGTTGAGCGATTCTGTCAAAACGTGAGGAGAGTTGGGCACTGGGGACGGGCCGACTAACGGGTCGACTAACTGAGGTGCGAACCTTTGCCCGCACCTTGGCAATAATCCAGTCCCCTAGTTTCACTGCGGCTATGGCCAAGAAAATTCCTGCGATGACATCAGTAACCCAATGGATTTCAAGATAAAGAGTAGAATAAATGATCGAGAGACAAAAAAATGTCCAAACCCAGCGGAATAATTGATCTTTTTCTCTCCAAGCGAGCAATAGCATAGCGCAGGCTATCGATGTATGCATCGAAGGGAAACAATTGACCACGGCCACAGCCGCATCAGCTGCCGAAAGATGGCGAGCCATACCGTCAGGTTGACCAAGAACATACCAGACCTCATTCACGTGAATCGTAAGATAAAAGGGGAAAATTAAAACAAATTGCAAGACATGAGCGGACAAACTATAACGGATCATTTTCAGATAATCCTTGCTTAGAAAAGAACGAAAGACGGGTATTAGCACGGGCAGGGTAAAGCCATTGGCATAAATCCAACGGAAATAGCTTGTCAGCCATGGAGTTTGGATCACTCGAAACATCCAGCCGCTATTACCGGGTATTGCTTTGAAAAGAGCATCTAGGTCTAAGAGGTGGGTCCTAGTACCGAGCTGCCAATAAACAACGTCATTCCAGAAGGGAGGGAAATATTGCCACATTAAGATCGGGAAAAGAGCTAAGGGGATCCCGAGCCATAGGAAACGTTGCCAAGAAATCGGTTGACGATCAGCTTGCACTCCCCAAAAGGCCAAGGCTAATAAAAGATAGGAGTAATGGTCAGAACGGTCTGGAGCAACAAAAACGTATACGACAAGTGCAATCAAGCATAGGTGAAAAAAGTATCTCTTGGGCCATCCAATCGTTCTAATTGCTGTAAAGTCCATAGAAGAGATCATATGTGCTATCTCAATCCTTTCCAAAAGTGTACGTTAGCTGTACAGGCTTTGCGACGAGCAAGTTTTGGTCTATGAATAAAATTTGATCGAGGAATCAAATTTTTGGCAGAAGAACGCCAAGATGAATATCCCTGACAGAGAGGATAAAGGATTAACAAGCCTAATAACCAGACCGCAACTCCAAACGTCAGAGAGTGCCCATTAAAATTTGAGAGTAGCGCAGGTATTGCTGCGTAAAGCCAAAGATGAGTATTGTAAAAGAACAGTGGAACCCGACCAAAGTTCTCTAATATTCTACCAATTTTTGAGGTCTGGGGCAGCTTATAAAATATGTAAAGCAATAAAAAAACAATACCTAGATAAAATAGAAAATAGTCTGGGCTCGGGGGGTATTTAGAAAGGCCGAAAAAGCCCTGAAACGTTCCATTTGGAAGGAGGTAATCTCCTATGCCAGCGCAACGGAGAATAAAGAAAAGGGCCAAACTACTAAAACCTGAGACAGCAAATCTTCTGGCTTCGTAGGCAATTCCTCGCTGTTGCGCATATGTATGTCCATACAGCCAACCAAGGGATAGTGGTAACAGCCAAGGGATGATGGGAAAGTTGTTATTCACTAAGGCTCCTGGTGAGTAGGGAATAGGTAAAACTAGAATAGCCTGCCAGGCTTGTACGATGGACTGATGAAATGGATAGTTAGAGGTAAGGCTAGGGAGAAACAATTGGCTCAATAAATAGAGGAGTCCAGATATTCCGAAAAGTTTCCAAGGGGAAATATAGCGTCCCAGCGAAAGAAAAAAGAAACCAATACCGAAAGTAGATAATACGCTCATGGAAAAAAAAGTTCCCCAAGTTAGGATGGAAAGTGATTTTGCTTGCAGGAGCAGGGGGAGATTAAAGGCTGGTGATGCAATCAGCACTTGAAACGCTATAAGGAGCAGCCCTCTGCGCCATAAATGCTGGTTGATACTAGCACCAGAAAGACCCTTTAATTCACGCTTTTTAATGGATAGGGCGAGTACATAACCGGCAATGAAGAAAAAACCAGGTGCACAGATACTCGACAAAAACATGACCGTTAAAGCTAGAGCGCTTGAGATGCCAAGCGGATTGAAAGTGACTACACCCTTGATCAAAAGAGGTAAACCCTCATTATTAATGCGTCCACTACTCCAAAAGTACAAGGCATGATCTAGCGCCATAAAAATCATAATCAGGCCACGGGTTCGATCTAAAAATGGCAGTCTCCTTGAGATGCTTTCGGTTGCTTTTAGACTTTTAGGTTTCGTTAGAGTGGCCGCAAAGCTTAAACTCAACTTAAAATCATCTCTTTTCTTAACGTTCTTATAATTCCTAATTATACTCTCCAAAAATGTAGAAAATTTACGTATTTTATGACGAAGTTATTAAGATAAGGTTAAGAAGTTTGGGGTATAGACTCGAGTAGAGGAAAAATGCTCCACAAACCTAGAAAGTAAGGATAGGTGGAGTAGGAATTCATGATCAATAACGGTAACAAATTGAAACGTTTGGAATACCAATATCCTAGCCATTCTTCTGCAAAGGGGACATCATAGCATGTATATTCACGTGGTACAGAGCGGCGAAACGTTATGGGCACTTGCCAACCGTTATGGGGTGACTATTCAGCAAATCGTTGCGGCCAACGGTTTATCTGTGCCGGAAACATTAGTCATCGGTCAGGCGCTTGTAGTCCCTCAAGCAAACCAACTCGCTAAGCCTAACTTTCTCCGAAGAGGACAAAAACATCTCAGATCGTTTAAGTCTATCCCGTCCAAAGAAGTTAATGCGTATTTGATAAATCTCGGCGACGCTGGTCAGCGAATGGTTGAACTTGTAGGGAATGATTTAACATATTTAAGCCCTTTCAGCTATGAGGCCAAGAGCGATGGTAGCCTCAAAGACCTAAATGATTTTCAAGTTTTAAAGATCGCGCGGGCCCATAAAGTATCCCCACTTATGAGTATCACAAATATTGCGGACAAAGGCTTTGATTCGGAAATTGCCTATGTAGTCCTTAACGATCCTTCCATTCAGGAAATCTTGATAAATAATATTTTGAGTATATTAATAGCAAGGGGGTACAGTGGCCTGAATGTCGACTTCGAATACGTACCTCCAGAAGTTCGAGAACGGTATAATAACTTTCTCTGGCAGCTGGTTAATCGCTTGCACCCCCTAGGATTTTCAGTTTCAAGCGCCTTAGCTCCAAAACTATCCTCTCAGCAAAAGGGCCTCTTATATGAAGCTCATGACTTCTCGACTCACGGTCAACTGCTTGATTTTGTGGTAATCATGACCTACGAATGGGGTTGGGCAGGCGGTCCTCCCATGGCCATTGCTCCATTCAACATGGTGAAGCGTGTTCTGGATTATGCAGTCACTGTCATTCCGCGCCCTAAAATTATGATCGGAATCGCAGTGTATGCCCGTGATTGGACATTGCCTTTTGTAGAAGGTGGCCCGATCGCCCGTACCTTCAGTCCTCAATATGCAATTCAGTTGGCCGTACGATACAACACTTCCATTCAGTATGATCAGTTATCTCAATCTCCATTCTTTAGGTACACGGACGAATTTGGCCGTCTACATGAAGTTTGGTTTGAAGATGCACGCAGCATTCAAGCGAAGTTTAACCTTGTCAAGGACTATAATCTCCGTGGTATCAGCTATTGGGTTCTCCCCACATCGTTTCCACAAGTCTGGCTCGTTCAAGAGGATAGCTTCAATGTGGTTAAGTTATTCACTTGAATTTAAAATCCCGCATTTTTCTATACCTACAAGGAAAAACACTGTAAATACGCCTTGGGGAATTCTGAACGGGGAACCACAGATTACATATGAAAAGAACGATAAGAGAAACCACAGATTAACACAGATTTCACAGATTAAGAAGGATTAAGTATAGAAAAATGGC
>Ga0209415_10002361_pt1 | contig 35368 bp, 31 predicted proteins | sample PeaSoiSIISIP2007_FD_187696 | JGI IMG/M metagenome (GOLD analysis project Ga0209415, IMG submission 187696) | Peat soil microbial communities from Weissenstadt, Germany - SII-SIP-2007 (SPAdes) (version 2) | ecosystem: Environmental > Terrestrial > Soil > Wetlands > Peat | place: Germany... | reverse complement strand
CGGCATCGGGCCTCAGGAATGGGTTTTCCACCCGGCGAGCGTGATCCCATCGCTGGTCCTCGTCGAAACATGGCAATGGACGCCGCTGGTCATGCTGATCGTCCTGGGCGGCTTGGCGTCTCTTCCCGCCGAGCCCTACGAAAGCGCGTCACTCGACGGCGCCAACGCCTGGCAAAAGTTCCGCTTCATCACCTTCCCCATGATCATCCCCTTCCTGTTGATCGCCACCATGATCCGCACGATCGACGCGCTGAAGAGCTTCGATATCATTTACGCGATCACCCAGGGGGGACCGGGCACGGCATCGGAAACGATCAACCTCTATCTCTACAGCGTCGCCTTCACTTACTACGACATCGGTTATGGTTCGGCGATCGCCGTGGTCTTCTTCATCCTGATCATCGCGCTCTCGCTTCTTCTCGTTTACTTACGCCAACGCACGTCGTGGCTGTTGGGAGATGCGTGAGATGCCCTTCGCAAAGATTTTCCGCAAACTCGGCTTGGCCGTCTGCGTTTTTCTCATCGTTTCTCCGGCCCTCTTGTTCTTCGTCTGGATGGTCTCGCTGTCCGTCAAATTCGAAATCGATAACGGCGCCTTTCCACCCATCCTGATCCCGGAGCATTTCGCCTGGAAAAACTACACAGCCGTTTTTGAATCGAACAATTTCCTTCTATATTTCAAAAACAGCATCATCGTGACGGGCGCCGCCACCATCCTCGGGCTGATCGTCGGCGTCCCCGCCGGTTACGGTATCGCCCGCATGAATGCCCAGAAGGCCGCCATCGTCATCATGATCGCCCGCATGACGCCGGGATTGTCCTTCTTGATCCCGCTCTTCTTGATCTTCAAGGGGCTGGACATGCTGGGCACCCTTTGGCCGCAGATCATCATCCATCTGGTGGTCACCGTGCCGATCGTCATCTGGATCATGATCGGTTATTTCGAGACGACGCCGCTCGAACTCGAAGAGGCGGCGATGATCGACGGCGCCAACCGCTGGCAGATCTTTTACAGGGTGGCCTTGCCGATCGCCAAACCGGGCATCGTTGTTTCCTTCATCCTCGCCGTCATTTTTTCCTGGAACAACTTCGTCTTTGGCGTGGTCTTGGCCAGCCGGGAAACCCGCACCCTACCGGTTGCGATCTACAATATGCTGTCGTTCGAACAGGTCAGTTGGGGGCCTCTGGCCGCCGCCGCCCTCATCGTCACGCTGCCCGTGCTGATCCTGACCGTCGCCGCGCAACGCCAAATCGTCGCCGGCCTGACCGCTGGCGCTGTCAAGTAAAAAGAAGTGTAATTCACCACAGAGACACAGAGAACGCAGAGATGTTTCAATATCTTGGTCATCTTTTCGCTATAGTCATCGGGGACCGCGCGCTATCGCGAATTTTATATTTTTAACTCTGTGCCTCTGTGGTGAATTTTTTTTGAGATAAAATTAGAGTCGCTCCCGGCGTCCAAATCATTAGAGGAACCCCATGGCTACAGTCCAAATCGCTGATGTCCGAAAGTCATTTGGCGCAACGCATGTCATCCGCGGCGTCGATATCGATATCGAAGACGGAGAGTTCGTCATTCTTGTCGGGCCGTCAGGTTGCGGAAAGTCAACCTTGCTCCGTATGATCGCCGGACTCGAAAGCATCACCAGCGGAGAGATTCGTATCGGCCCGCGGGTGGTCAATGACGTTCCCCCGAAGGATCGCGATATCGCCATGGTTTTTCAAAACTATGCGCTCTATCCGCATATGAATGTCGCCGACAATATGGCCTTTTCGCTTAAATTGAAAAACGCGCCAAAAAGCGAGATCGACAGCCGGATCAACCACGCGGCGGGGATCTTGGGACTCTCCACCCTGCTCGACCGCTATCCCCGACAGCTTTCAGGCGGCCAGCGCCAGCGCGTCGCCATGGGCCGGGCGATCGTGCGCGATCCGCAGGTATTCCTCTTCGACGAACCGCTATCCAACCTCGACGCCAAGCTGCGCGTGTCCATGCGCGCGGAAATCAAGGAACTGCACCAGCGCCTTAAAACGACCACGGTCTATGTCACGCACGACCAGATCGAAGCGATGACCATGGCCGAAAAAATCGTGGTCATGCATGACGGCATCGTCGAACAGATCGGCGCCCCGCTCGATCTTTACGACAAACCGACCAATTTGTTCGTCGCCTGTTTTATCGGTTCGCCTTCGATGAACGTCCTCAAGGGCCGCGTCGAGGACGGCGCCTTCGTAGCCGAGGGCGGCGCGCGATTCCCGCTTGGCGCGATCCCGCCAAACGCCTCCGGCATGCCGGTGGTCTACGGCGTTCGCCCGGAACATCTCAAGATTTCCTCCGATGGCGTACCGGCCCGAGTCGTCGTCGTCGAGCCGACCGGATCGGAAACGCAGGTCGTGGTCGACGTGAACGGCCATCTCATCACCTGTTTGCTGCGCGAACGGCTTTCCATTCATCGCGATGAGACGGTTTTCATCCGCCCGGATCCGGCGCTGGTTCATCTCTTCGATAGCGAAACAGGGGCAAGACTGTCGGGAAAATAGCGGCGGAGCACACTCTCCCGTCAGAACGTAAAAGCTTTATGGAATAAAAAAGGCACTCACGATGACGAAAAAAATCGAAGGTATCGTCCCGGTCATGCTGACGCCCTTCACCGAAACCGGAGAGGTTGATTTTCCGGGATTGAAGCGGTTGATCGAATGGTACCTGGCCAATGGCTCCGACGGGCTGTTTTCCGTCTGCCAGTCGAGCGAGATGCAATATCTGAGTCTGGACGAACGCGCCAAAATCGGACAATTCGTGGTCAAACAGGTGGCTGGTCGGGTTCCGGTCGTCGTCTCGGGCCACATCAGCGACGACATTGAGGCGCAGGTCGAGGAATTGACCGTCGCCGCCAACACCGGCGCCGACGCAGTGGTGCTGGTCACCAATCATCTGGATCCGAAAAAGGAAGGCAGCAAGGCTTTCCTCGCCACCCTCGACACACTCCTCGCACGACTGCCCGCGAACGTTCCGCTCGGACTTTACGAATGTCCGGCGCCTTATCGCCGTTTGTTAAGCGACGAGGAACTCAAGCATTGCATCGCCACCGGTCGCTTCGTCCTTCTCAAGGACGTGAGTTGCGATCTGACGACCGTCAAGCGCCGCATCGCGATGGCGAAGGGAACGCCATTGTCCATCCTCAATGCCAATGCGTCGATCGCCTGGGACGTCATCCGGGCCGGCGCGCCGAGCTTCAACGGCGTCTTCGCCAATTTCCACCCTGATCTGTACAAATGGCTGATCACCTCGGGGGCGCAACATCCGGAATTGGCCGAAGACCTGGTGACCTTCCTGGTGACCACGGCGGTCTCCGAATCGCTCGGCTACCCGGCGCTGGCCAAGATCTACCACCAGCGAATCGGCACATTCTCGTCGATCCGCTGCCGCGTCATCGATTACGACATCCGCGAACGGTTCTGGTGGGGCCTGGATGCCATCCTGGACAGGATCGTCATTGGAACGGAATCTTTCCGCGCCAAAATCGCCGCTTTGCCGAAAACCGCTTGACGATTGACGGCTCGCGATTGGTCGCCCTCTCCCGCGAGAGAAAGCCGGAGAGGGCCGATTTGAAGAAGTCTCGACATGGTGCGCCCCGGTCCGCTTAATCTCATAACCGACGTCCCCGGCCTTCTGGTTGGCCACGCCACATCCGACAGCTTGCCCACCGGGGTAACCACCTTGCTGACCGACGACTTCTGGTCGGCGGGCGTCGATGTGCGAGGCGGCGGACCCGGGGCCCGCGAAATCAATGTGCTATCCCCGGAAAACACGGTGGGCAGGCTGCATGCCATCTCGTTATCAGGCGGTTCGGTGTTCGGCTTGGCCGCCGCCGATGGGGTGGTGTCCGCGCTCTCCAGCCAAGACATCGGCTTGCGTCTGATCGAGGGGGCTCCGGCCGTCCCCATCGTCCCCGGCGCCGTGCTTTTTGATCTCAGCGCCGACACGCGGTGGGATGGAGAGCCTCCCTACCGGGACTTGGGACGGGCCAGTATCGCGGCGGCATCGCGTAGGTTCGCGCTTGGCTCGGTTGGCGCCGGACGCGGCGCCCAAGCCGGAGTCGTCAAAGGAGGGGTCGGATCGGCCTCGCTCGATCTCGGTGACGGCCTGATCGTCGGCGCTTTGGTTGCCGCCAATCCTGTCGGCTCCGTCTATATGGCGGACGGACAAACCTTCTGGGCTTGGCCCTTCGAGATCGACGGAGAATTCGGAGGCCATAGACCGGGTCACCTCCCTGCCGCCATCGACCCGGTCCCCGAGCAATCCCGTCTCGGCACGCTTGGCCGTTTGCGGCCCGGCACCAACACGACACTGGCCATCGTCGCCGTTTCCGCCGAGCTTTCCACCAGCGAATGCACGCGCCTGGCCATCATGGCGCAAGATGGTCTGGCGCGCGCCATCAGACCGATCCACACGCCCCTCGACGGCGATATCGTGTTCGCCGTTGCCAAGGGGGCTCCTCTGACATCCAATCTCATGGATCGCTGCGTGCAACTTGCGCGGATCGGATCGGCTGCGGCCGATTGCCTAACCCGCGCGATCGCCCGCGCCGTCTTTCATGCCCGATAGAAGGAACGCCACGCGGGAGCCTCCGCTCACGCGATCTCGTTCAATTCCGGTGCAAGTTGCCTTATTTCACTGATCAAAGCGGCCGTCAGCGGCGGTTGCGGGTCGCGCACCGACACCACCATCCCGATCAGAGTGCTCATTTCCGGCGCGACGATGGGAACAGTACGGATATTCGGCGGAAGGCCAAGAGATTCGGCCACAATGCGCGGCATCACGGATGACCACAACCCCGCTCTCAGATGTGTGGCTAGCGCCTCAAGCGAGTTCGATTCCAAGATCGGCTCGACGTAAACGCCGACCTCTTTGAAAATATGGTCGATAATCCGCCGATTCTGCATGTTGGGACTGAGCAGCGCCAGCGGGAGGGTCGCAACCTCTTCCCACGTCACGCTCTGCCGATCGCCGAACAGGCCGCTGGCGGCCGTTATCAGATGGTAGCGCTCTCGATAGAGCGGCACCTCGATCACGCGTCCGATCGGTTCATTATCGAGATAAGTGATTCCGGCGTCGGCTTCGAGGTTATCCAGACGCGACAGCACTTCGGTCGAGGTATGCGAGGAAATAGTGAGTTTGACTCCGGCGTGATGTTTCCAAAACGCCGAGGTCAAACGCGACATGATCGGCACGGCCGTCGGCACGACGGCAAAACGCAGATGCCCCGTCAGTCCTTGCTTCATCGTCTCGATATCGGCATGCATGGCCCGGGTATCGCCGACAATCCGGCGTGCCCATTCCAAGACCCGCTGTCCCTCGACCGTGAAACCAACGAACCGAGATCCGCGATCGACCAAAGGAACGCCAAAATGCGCTTCGAGTTGCTTGATCGCCAACGAAAGATTGGGTTGCGACACACCGCAAATTTGCGCGGCGCGGCCAAAATGTTTTTCCCGGGCCAGGGCGATCAGAAATTCGAGCTTTTCTTGCATGGCGAAAGGTCCGTCCGGGAGGAGCTTTAAGTCAACGGAGCATCATGACATCAGGCATCACGCGATACGGTCGCAAAAGCCCCACCAAAAAACCGCCCATGACCAAAAGAGTGAGTGTAACAGGTCCCGCTGCCGCGACAACCGATGCTTCGAATGATCAATCATGGACGTTCTCCTCTGCATTCTCTTGGGCGGGACGAAGAGCGGCATCGTCGACAGCAACGCCGTCCATGGCGGCGAAGATGGAAAGGCGCGAACGCGCGTCCTCGTCATCGAGCAGCGAAAGAACGAATCCGGAATGCACAACGGCCCAACGATTGAGCAGGTTCGTGCCATCAGAGACAAGCGCCGCGCACACTTCTTCCCGCCCGTTTGTCCCTTCGACCAACACGAGAGACTCCGTCTCATTGAGGACAGTGACGATTTTTACCGGGACAGCGATACACATGGCTTTTGGTCCTTAACGTTGGTCGGTTCCCTAGTGCGCGACAAAGCCGTCAAACAACCTCCATCTCGATGAAGCGCATTCCGTCACCCCCTGTTGGTTTCAGACGACCTCCCGCGCAAGCGGGACAGTCGTCTTGCCGATTGTCGAGCTCGACGTCGGCTCCACAGTCCAGACAGGTCGCCCGACCACGCGGCCGATCGATTTCCAGGATCGCCTGTTCCAAAAAGGTTCCCCTGTTCATGATCTCGAAGGCATAGCGCAAAGCCTCGGGATCCACGCAACTGAATTGCCCCACTTCCAAACGGACACGCCGAACATGGGTGAAAGGCCTCGTTTCGCGCTCTTGGGCGATTCTTTCGAGCAAAGCCTCGCAGATCGTCAGTTCGTGCATTGGAATCCCCCTCCCTGGCAAAAAGGATCGGAAACGGCTGCTGGCGGCAGCCGTTTCCGTCCAAATCAAGGACTGAACCTCAGGCGTAGGCGGGCGTCCGCGTCCCCTCCTTGCTCAGGCTCCCCTTCAGCTTCGCATATTCCTGCTGCACGAAGTTTTCGGCGCCGAGTTGATCGGCGATCGCCTCCACCTTGACGGCGCTGTATTTGTACTCCGGCGTCTTCGAGATCGGATCGACGTGATGGATCGTCAGTTCGTTGCAGGCGCCGATCCACCACTGATACGTCATATAGACCGCGCCGACATTGGTCCGGTCCGTGACATTGGCCCGAGCAATGACCTTACCGCGGCGCGACGACACCCACACCAGTTGCTGGTCCTTGATTCCCAGTGCCTTGGCGTTTTCCGGGTTGATCGTCACATAGCCGGGTTCGTCCGCCAGGGTCTGCAAGGCGGTGCAATTCCCGGTCATCGACCGGCAGGAGTAATGGCCGACCTCGCGCACCGTGCAAAGAACGAGCGGGAATTCCGCGTCAAGCTTGTCGAGCGGCGGACGCCACTCCGACGCGAACAGCAGCGCTTTTCCCCCATCCCTCTGGAACACATTGCCTTCGTAGAGATACTGCGTGCCGGGAGACTCGACGGTGGTACAAGGCCACTGCACATAACCGAGACCATCCATTTTTTCGTAAGTGGCGCCGTAATAAAGTGGGCAGAGTTCGCGCAACTCGTCCCAGATTTCCTTTGTGTCCTTGTATTGCATCGGATAGCCGAGCGCGGTGGCCATCAGTCCGAAGATCTCCCAGTCATGCTTGACGTCGCCCTTGGCGTCGACGGCCTTGGTGAACCGCTGGAAGCCACGGTCGGCGCTGGAGAAGACGCCATCATGCTCACCCCATGAGGTGGCCGGAAGGACGACGTCGGCGAACATCGCCGTCTTCGTCATAAAGATGTCCTGGACGATCATCAGATCGAGTTTCTCGAACGCTTTCCGCACCAGATTCAAATCGGGTTCGGTCTGCGCCGGATCCTCGCCGAAGCAATAGAACGCCTTGAGTTTGCCTTCCTCGGCCATATGCGGCACATCGGTGATGCTCATGCCGATCTTGTCGGGCAAACTGGGCACGCCCCAGGCCTTGGCGAATTTGGCGCGAGCCTCGGCATCGATGACACTTTGATAGCCGGGAAGAACATTGGGCAGCGCCCCCATGTCGCAGGCGCCCTGCACGTTGTTCTGCCCACGCACCGGACCGACGCCGACGTTCGGGCGGCCCAAGTTGCCCGTCAGCACGGCCAAACTGGACAGCCCCTTCACCACATCCACGGCTTGCCCCCATTGGGTCACTCCCATTCCCCACAGAATGGTCGCCGACGGCGCCGCCGCATACATGCGCATCGCTTCGCGAATCATCTCGGCGGACAGACCGGTGATGGATTCGACATATTCCGGTGTGTATTTGGAAACCGTCGCCTTGTATTCCTCGAACCCTTCCGAGAAATTGGCGACATAATCCTTGTTATAGAGGCCCTCGTTGATCAGTACATTGGCGAAGGCATTGACCAGGGCCATATTCGACCCGTTATTCAACTGGAGCCACAGATCGGCGATACGCGCCGTTTCAATGCGCCGCGGGTCACAAACGATGATTTGCGCGCCCTTTTCCTTCGCCTTGACGATTCGTCTGGCAACGATCGGATGGCTGTCGGCTGCATTATAGCCGAACACCAGAATGCATTTGCTGTCCTCGATCTCAACCATCGAGTTGCTCATGGCGCCGTTGCCCAGCGTGACCATCAGGCCGGACACGGAAGGACCATGACAAACACGGGCGCAACAGTCGACATTGTTGGTGCCGATCACCGCACGAGCCAACTTCTGCATCACGAAGTTGGATTCATTGCCCGTCCCACGCGACGAACCGGTCAGCATGATCGAATCCGGGCCATGTTTGGCCTTGATCTCGGCCAGGCGCGACGCAGTGAATTTGATGGCTTCGTCCCAGGAGACGACCTCGAACTCGGCGCCTTTTTTCCGTCGGATCATCGGATGGCGCAAGCGGGGGGTGAGGATCTTGGTGTCGTTGATGAAATCCCATCCGTAATACCCCTTGAGGCAAAGCTCGCCCTCGTTGGTGACGCCATTGAGAGGTTCGGCGCCAACCACTTTGTTGTTTTCGACCAGCAAATTCAGCTTACAGCCCGACCCGCAATAGGGGCACACGGTCATATGCTTTTCCATGGTGTTACCTCGCATCTTGAAAAACGCTGGGGATCAAAGCGCTGCCGCTTTGCCCGCCAGTTCATAGGCCGCACGTTCCTGACGTTGGCGCAGAGTGAGATCCATGTCCGCCCGATCAACGGCTTGCAACGCCTTGGTTGGGCAAACGGAAACACAAGCCGGCCCGCCATCATGGCCGACGCACAAATCGCATTTGTGCGCCCGGGCTTTCACGCCGACAGTCATTTGGACGCCGGCGAAGGCCCGTGTCGCCGGAACCGTGATGACGTTCATCGCCCCGAACGGACAAGCAAGCATGCAGGTCTTGCACCCAATACATCGATCCTGATCGACCTGAACTGAGTTGTGCCGGTAACTGATGGCTCCATTCGGGCAAACGTTCGCGCAGGGAGCGTCGTCGCAATGATGGCAGGTCACGGCCGCGCTGACTTCCTTGGTCTTGATCATGGTGAGACGCGGCATGAAGGTCAGCCGAGAAAGCCCCTCAACACTGGGGTCGCAGGCATGGGCCAGCACGCAGGCAACCTCGCAGGTCCGACAGCCGATACACTTACTCTGGGTTACGGCGATAAAGCGGTTCATTCCTAGTCATCCTTTCCCGATCGTCACGAGTCATCCTCCGATACACACCAACAAAAAATCGATAAGCAAAACTTATCGTCAAATATTGTTGGCTTATCGATTTTAATAAGGATTACCAATCTCGCCATACGAATAGTAAATCGTTGATATATTTTTTAATCGTTGTGGACAACACGAAAAAATCACCTTTACTCATTTGTGTCAATTCGTATATCGTTTGGCATCATCAATTATCGAAATAGCATTTCCATATGATTTACAAAACAAAACCAAACATATAGGTAAATATGGCGCATTTCCGCGATTTTTATCGGAAAAACTGCTCACTTTAACGAACCTATACTTTTTCTTTATTGGCCAATAAGTATTATTTATCGAATTTCAAATCTGGGTTAGCGGTAATTTCGTCCACAAAATCGAGAGAATCGGACAAGCGGATGACCAGTCTTCCCAATGTCCGGCGAAAGCGAAGAGACCATGGAAACGGTTGAAGCGAGTTGTTTCTGTCGTGGTTGGGATCCAACCAGCGACGTGGGGTGGCGGATCTCAGCCCCCCGATACCGCCGGCCCGCGTATCTCGCGGCCACGTCCCCGCAAATATGCCCGGAGGTGCGGACATGAACCGCTTCGTCATTGCGGAGCCAAATCTTTGTATCGGCTGCAATACCTGTATGGCCGCTTGCACCGCCGTTCATAAGGCGGAAGGATTGCAATCGCACCCCCGCCTCAGCGTGACCCGTACGAAAGGTGGCACGGCCCCCATCCTGTGCCGCCATTGCGAAGACTCCCCTTGTTCGCGGGTTTGCCCGGTCAACGCCATCACCCATGGCGCCGATGCGATCGTGCTCGATGAAAAGAGTTGTATCGGCTGCAAAATGTGCGCCCTGGCTTGTCCCTTCGGCGCCATCACGCCAAGCGGCACCAGCACCGCTGGCGTCGCCGGCATCAAGTCCTATACGCCGACCCAGTCGGCGACGATCAGTCCATTGCTGGTCTGGGAAATCGGCGTCCGCAGCGTCGCCGTGAAATGCGATCTCTGCGACTTCAGCCCCGAAGGCCCCGCCTGCATCAAGGCCTGCCCGACAAAGGCCTTGATCTCATTTGACCAAGGCGTGCTCCAGCGGGCCAACGCGGTCAAACGGAATAAGGAGGTCGCGCGACAGGGATTCGGCATGCCCCAGATCGCCATCGAGGAGCAGGAACAACCATGACCATTCTCGCAGCCCTGCCCGATCCGCTCGTTCTTCTGCTGCTCTCTCTGCTGATTTCCGTGTTTGGAGGCATCGTCAGCCTTCTTCTGCGAAGCAGCGACGACGCGGCGATCCGAGTGGCCGGACTTACCGGTGCGGCCTCCGCCGTTTTCGGCTTGTGCGCCAGCCTTCCATCGCTGAGTGCGCCCGCCCGCGTCTTCGAGGCCGCCGGGCCATATCCTTTCGCGCATTTCGTATTGCGCCTTGATCCGCTCGCGTCCTTGATGATCGCGGTTATTTCACTTCTTTCCCTGGTCAGCTGGATCTATTCCCTGGCCTATGTCCGCGAATACGCCGGACGCGGCGTTGGGGCGATGGGGTTCTTCATGAACCTCTTCATTGCATCCATGGTCCTTGTCGTCGCGGCCGACAACGCCTTCTGGTTTCTCATCTTTTTCGAAATGATGTCGCTCACGTCCTACTTCCTCGTCATCTTCGATCAGGATGACGAAGCGGTCTCGGCGGGCTTCCTATACTTTTTGGTCGCCCATGCCGGGTCCGTCCTGATCATGGCCGCCTTCTTCATCATGGCGAACTATGCCGGCAGCTACGACTTTGCCGATTTCCGGACGTCGACGCTCCCAGCCCCGATGAATTCGGTGGTTTTTCTGCTGGGCTTTTTGGGCTTCGGCGCCAAGGCCGGCATGATCCCTCTCCACATCTGGCTCCCACGCGCACATCCCGCCGCTCCGTCGCACGCCTCGGCCTTGATGTCCGGCGTGATGATCAAGATCGGCATCTTCGGCATCATCAAGATCGGCATCGATCTGCTCGGCGGCTCCGGCGGCATTCTCTGGTGGGGCGTGCTGGTCCTGACCTTCGGCGCGGTGTCGTCGGTGCTTGGCGTGGTCTATGCGCTGGCGGAACATGACATCAAGAAGCTCCTGGCCTACCACAGCGTCGAAAATATCGGGATCATCCTGCTCGGTGTCGGTGTCGGCATGATCGGCATCGCCGTCGGGCAACCGACACTGGCCGTGTTGGGACTCATGGCCGGCCTTTATCATCTGGTCAACCACGCGGTGTTCAAAGGACTGCTATTCCTCGGTGCCGGCTCGGTCATCTTCCGCATGCACACCAAGGACATGGAAAAAATGGGCGGATTGGCGAGGTCCATGCCTTGGACGGCGCTCTCCTTCCTGATTGGCGCGCTCGCCATTTCGGCCATCCCGCCGCTCAACGGCTTCGTCTCGGAATGGTACACCTACCAGGCGTTATTCGCCGCGGCGCTCGACGGCACGTGGATGGTCAAATTCGCCACTCCGATCGCAGCCATGCTCCTGGCCTTGACCGGAGCGTTGGCCGTCATGTGTTTCGTCAAAGCTTACGGGGTGATGTTCGCCGGACCGGCGCGCCATCACCACGTCGACGACGTTCGCGAGGTCCCCCTGCCGATGGTGGCCGGCATGGCAATCCTCGCCATTGCCTGCGTGGCCCTCGGTTTGGCGGCCCCCCTCGTCGCTCCCGTCATCAGCGCTATCGCGTCGGCGACGATCGGAAGTGCGTCGATCGTCGTGGCCGACGGCGCCCTGCTGATCCCGGCCAATGCCCATCAGGCAACGCTCTCAACACCACTGCTGATGATTTTGCTGGTGGGAATGGCGGCATTGCCGGTGATTCTCAAATCCTTCCTCGGCGGCGGACGGCGGCCAATCTCCCGCCGCGCTTTGGAACCTTGGGCGGCTGGTTATCTCCCCGATAGCCACATGGCGGCCACGGCGGGCGGTTTTTCCCAACCGATCCGCATGTTCTTCCGTCCGCTTTACGATGTGCGCACCAATATCGCCGGCGGCTGGGACCGGGTGACGATCGCTTTCGAGCGCTTTGTCTCCTTCGCCCGGCGGACTGAGCCCTGCTGGGACCGCGCCATCGTCGATCCCGTGACGCAACATGTCGGAACGGTGGGCCGGCGCCTCCAGGCGATCCAAGGCGGGGATTTCCGAATCTACTGCCTTTATATCGTCGCCGCGTTGGTCGTCCTTCTGACCCTGACCGTTCGATAGGAGATCCGTCGTGCCCGATTTCAACCATCTCCTTCTCGCCCTCTTTCAAGCCCTTCTGCTGTTGGCCGCGGCGCCACTGGTATCCGGCATGTCACGGGTCGTCCGCGCCAAGATGCACACCCGACATGGACCCGGACCGCTGCAGGACTATCGCGATCTCGTGAAGCTGATGCAGCGTCAGGATGTCCAACCACCGTCCGCCGGCGCGGTGTTCCGTCTGATGCCGGTGATCATGATGGCGACCATGCTTGTCGTCGCCATGGGAACGCCCATTCTGACGCGCTTTTCGCCGATCTCGGCCTGTGGGGACATGATCACCACGATCTATTTGTTCGCGCTGGCCCGCTTTTTCTTCGCTCTTTCCGGCATCGACAGCGGAAGTTCCTTCGCCGGCATCGGCGGCAGCCGTGAACTGACGATGGGCGTTCTGGTCGAACCGGTCATGCTCCTGTCGCTGTTCATGGCAGCCTTGTTGGCGGGATCCACCGATCTCGGATCCATCGGCGCCGCCATCGCCAGCGGCCACGTCCACTCCTTGACGGCGGTCGTCGTCGCCGGACTGGCATTTGCTTTCGCCGTCTATATCGAACTCGGCAAACTGCCCTACGACATGGCGGAAGCCGAGCAGGAACTGCAGGAAGGTCCGCTGACGGAATATTCCGGTCCGTCGCTGGCGCTCCTCAAATGGTCGATGTCGCTCAAGCAGACCGTCGTCGTGGCATGGTTCGTCGGTGTGTTTCTGCCCTTCGGCAGTTCCCTCGAATTGTCCCTCTCCGGTGTGGCGCTGGGTCTCCTGGCGTTTGCGGTAAAGGTCATCGTGATCTTTCTCGCCGTCGGCATCGTCGAAAACAGTGTCGCCCGAGCCCGGTTCCGCCTGACGCCGCAGCATAGCTGGCTTGGCGTCGGCATCGCCTCGCTCGCCTTCGTTTTCTATTTGGTCGGCTTGTAAGCCGCGAAGGGCAGAATCATGATCACCCTTGTCCCAGACGCCATGATTAATCTCGCCTTGGCGACAGTGCTCCTCCCCTTTCTCGGGGCGGCGCTAATCGGCTTGGCGCCCCATTCGGCCGGAAAATGGCTATGTCAGATCTTCGCGGCGGCAACCCTTGCCCTCATGCTCGATCTGGTCGCCAAATTCGTCGCGGCAGACCATATGGGGTCCACCTACGACTTGATCTCCATCGGTACGACGCAGATCTTCGGCCTCACTGTCGATAGTGTCAGCGTGCTGATCGCGCTGGCGGTCATCGCCATCGGCCTCCTGGTGGTGGTCTATTCCGCCGCCTATCTCAATGCCGGCAACCGCGAACATCCGGATACCGGACGGAAACGCTATTACGCCTTCCTGCTCGTCTTCATCGGCGCGATGAGCGGCCTAGTCTTCAGTTCGACCATCTCAGGACAACTCGCTTTCTTCGAGATCACCGGCGCCTGTTCCTGGGCTCTGATCGGTTATTACGAATCGCCGAAGGCGCTTCGCTCGGCGGCCAAGGCGTTGATCATCACCCATATCGCCTCGCTCGGGCTCTATGTCGCCGCAGCGTTGCTGTTCGCCGATAGCGGTACCTTCGCCTTGACGGCGATCGCCCAACTGACTCCGGCCCATAAGGCGGCGGTCCTGTTGGCGATCCTGGTCGCTGCCTGGGGGAAATCGGCGCAAGTCCCGATGCATATGTGGCTGCCCGACGCGATGGAGGCGCCGACGCCGATCAGCGCCTATCTGCATGCGGCGTCGATGGTCAAAGTCGGGGTCTATATCTTCGCCCGCGGCCTGATGTCGGCCGAAGGCGCCCCCCATATCGTCGGTTGGGTCGGCGCCACCATGGCGGTGGTCACGCTGATTTACGGGTTCGTCATGTATCTGCCGCAAGTGGATATGAAGCGTCTGCTGGCCTATTCGACCATCACCCAGCTTTCCTATATCTTCTTGGGTCTGTCTTTGTCGGTGTTCGGCTCCGATCTGGCGTTCAAGGGAGCGATCGCCCACATCTTCAACCACGCCTTCGCCAAGACCTTGTTCTTCCTGGTCGCCGGCGCTCTCAGCTACACGGCCGGCACACGCATGATGCCGTCCTTGCGCGGCATCGTCACCAAGACGCCCATGTTGGGGATCTCCTTCGTGGTCGCCGCACTGGCCATCACCGGCGTTCCGCCCTTCAGCGGGTTTTTCAGCAAATTCGCCATCTTCGGCGGCGGCTTCAAAGTGTCGCAGCAGTATCTGCTCTTGGCTCCGATGGTGATCATCGCCCTGGCGGAATCCATTGGCGCCTTCGCCTGGTTCCTCAAATGGGTGGGCTATTCGGTTCCCGGAAAGCCGTCGAAAACCATGGAGGCGGCCGCGCCGCTGCCGGCCGGCATGACGTTTGTGCTGGGTGTGCTGGTGATCATGGCGGTCTGTTCCAGCTTCATCGCCGCCTCGTGGCTCGGTTGAGGAGATAAGGTTATGGTTGGCTTTCAACTCATTAACGGTCTCGCCGGCCTGCTGATCATCACCTCGCTGCTGGTCATCCTGTCCGGCAAACCGGGGAACTCGGCACGCTTCTACGCGCTTCAATCTTTCGTTCTTGTTCTCTTGTTCCTGGCCCTGGCCGAAGTGTCGGACTCCCACGAACTCTATCTGTGGTCAGCCTCGGCCTTCGTCACCAAGGTCGTGTTGGTTCCCGCCATCATGTACCGGGCCTTTGCCAAGCTGTCCGATCCCAAACTCGGCTCCGGCGCCGTCATGCCGCCGGCCCTTTCGGTGATGCTTGCCGCCGTGGTGGTCATTCTTTGCTTCTGGGTCGTCTCGGGCGTGGCGCTTCCAGCGGCGACGGCCATCAAACCGGCTCTCGCGGTATCGCTCGCTCACTTCTTCCTGGGGCTCGCCTGCATCGTCACGCAGCGCAACATCCTGAAGCAGGTGTTCGGCTATTGCCTGATGGAAAACGGTTCGCATTTGACCCTGGCCCTGCTGGCGGCCAAAGCACCGGAACTGGTCGAGGTCGGTATCGCCACCGACGCCATTTTCGCCGTTGCGATCATGACCGTCCTCGGAACGAAGATCTTCCTCACCCTCCATACGCTTGACGCCCGCAAGCTCACGACCTTGAAGGGATGACCCAAATGGTATCCTCGATCCTGCCTCTTCTGATTCTTTGCGGCCCCTTGGCGATTTCGGCAATGGTTTTCCTCATGCCGGCCCGCAGCCCGTCGCCGCGATGGTTCGAGTTGGCGCACCTCGCTTCGATCACCTTCGTTCTGGCGCTTTCGATCATGATCCTCGGTCGCGTTATCGCCGGCGACAATCTGGCCGCGCTCGGAAATTGGCTCTATGTCGACTCGCTTGGCGCCATCTTCCTGATGCTGATCGGTGTCGTCGGTTTCCTGACCGGCCTTTATTCGCTGAGCTACATTCGCCACGACCTGAAAACCGGCGCTCTCGACACTACGAAAGTGAAGCTCTACTACGGCTTCTTCAGTCTGTTCCTCTTCACCATGCTGCTCGCGGCAACCTCCAACAACATCGTGATGATGTGGGTGGCTGTCGAAGCGACGACGTTGGGATCGGCCTTTCTGGTCGGCCTCTACAGCCAGCGCTCGTCGCTCGAAGCGGCCTGGAAATATGTCATCATCTGCACCGTCGGCGTCGCCTTCGGACTCTATGGCACCGTGTTGGCCTATGCCAATGGCAGCGATGTCCTGGGCAATTCGCAGGATGCGATCCTGTGGACGACTTTGGCCAGTCATGCCGCCAGCCTCGATCCAATGCTGGCGAAACTTTCCTTCGTCTTCGTTCTCATCGGTTTCGGCACCAAAGCCGGACTCTTCCCCATGCACGCCTGGCTGCCCGACGCGCATTCCGAAGCGCCGAGCCCGGTCAGCGCCTTATTGTCGGGCGTCCTGCTGAAATGCGCCCTGCTGGTGATTATCCGCTACTACGCCATCACGGTGCGCGCCGTCGGCCCCGAATTCCCACAGTTGCTTTTGCTGATTTTGGGCACGCTGTCGATCGTCATCGCCTCGATGCTGTTCTTCATCCAGCAGGACCTGAAGCGCAAGCTGGCCTATTCCAGCGTCGAACATATTGGCCTGATCGCGCTTGGACTGGGCCTGGGGGGTCCGCTGGGCGTCGGCGCCGCCCTATTGCACGCCGTCAACCACAGTTTGGCCAAGGCCTTGTTGTTCTGCGGCGCCGGCAATGTGCTGATGAAATACGGCACGCGCGACTTGGGGTCGGTCAAAGGCCTGATGCGCGTCGCTCCGGTCAGCGGCCTGCTGATGCTGGCCGGCGCCCTGACGCTAGCCGGTTTCCCGCCGTTCAACATCTTCGTCAGCGAGTTTCTGGTCTTCGTCGCCGGACTCAAGGCTGGTTATTTCTGGTTGATGCTGGTCTGCGCGCTGTTCTTCACGATCACTGTCGGCGGATTGATCCAAATCGTCGCGAATTCGGTTCTCGGGAAAAGTCCGGAAAACATGGTGAAAGGCGACGTCGGATGGGCAGCGCTCCTGCCCATGGTCATCCTCGTCGGCCTGATCCTGACGATGGGCGTCGCCGTTCCGCAACCAATCTCACGCCTGCTGCAAAGTGCAACGGCGGTGGTTCTCGATGATCACACCGCCGTCGCCATCGTCGCACCCTGGCAAACGCCGGATCCAGCCATCACGGGGCCAATCGACGGCAAACCCAAACCCCTCGCGCTCGCAACCGGCACCCCCTCGCACACGGAGACGAACCCATGACCGCCATCACCGAACCCCGGATCGGTCAGTCTTACATCACGGCGCTGCGGGAAAAGATGCCGCACGCGGTCCTGGAAGAGCGCTGGCAGACCCACAATCAGGCGACCATCACCGTCAAGCTCGACGCGCTGCCCGAAGCCGTTCGCACGCTCTATTACGACCATGACGGCTGGCTTTCGACGATGGTCGGCAACGACGAACGGTCTTTGAACGGCAGCTTCGGCGTCTATTACGTGCTGTCCATGGAGGGCGCGGAAAAATGCCACGTCGTGGTTCACGCCGCGATTCCCGAGGACAAACCGGAATTCCCCTCGGTCACGCCGAAGGTGCCGGCGGCCGTTTGGTATGAACGCGAAGTCCGCGACATGTTCGGCTTGCACCCCGTCGGTCTCCCCGATGAACGGCGTCTGGTCCTGCCCGACGACTGGCCCGAGGCGCTTTATCCCTTGCGCAAGGACTCGATGGACTACCGTTTCCGCCCCGAACCGACAGCCGACAACGAGACCTACAAATTCGTCAATGACAGCAAGGTCGAAACGACGGTGGTGCCACTCGGGCCGCTGCATGTCACCTCGGACGAACCCGGACATTTCCGCCTTTATGTCGATGGCGAAGACATCATCGATGCCGATTACCGCATGTTTTATGTTCACCGCGGCATGGAGAAACTGGCCGAAACCCGCATGGGCTACAATGAGGTCACCTTCCTGGCCGATCGCGTCTGCGGCATCTGCGGCTATGCCCATTCCGTCGCCTACGCAAGCTCGGTCGAAAACGCGCTCGGGATCAAGGTTCCCGCCCGCGGTCAGGCCATCCGCTCGATCCTCTTGGAAACCGAACGACTGCACAGCCACTTGCTCAATCTCGGACTGGTCTGTCACTTCACCGGGTTCGACAGCGGATTCATGCAGTTCTTCCGCGTTCGTGAAAAAGCCATGACCCTGGCCGAAATGCTGACCGGTTCGCGCAAGACCTATGCGATGAATCTGATCGGCGGCGTGCGCCGCGACATCCTGGGCGAGCAACGGCTTTCGACGCTGAAACTGGTTGGAGAGTTGCGCACCGAGGTCAAAAGACTCATCGACATCCTGATGTCGACGCCCAACTTCGAGGGACGGGTCAAAGGAGTAGGCCGCCTCGACCCGCAGATCGCCCGCGATTACAGCCCGGTCGGTCCGGTGGTCCGGGGCAGCGGTCATCGCCGCGATACCCGCGCCGACCATCCGTTCGCCGGTTACAAGCTGATCGATACGCCCGTTCACACCGAGACCGGTTGCGACATTTTGTCGCGCACGCTGATCCGGGTGGCCGAGTTCTTCGATAGCCTTGCCATTATCGAGAAGCTGCTCGACGACACGCCGACGGGCCCTGTGCTCACCGAGGATTTCACCTATCGTCCGCACCAGTTCGCGCTGGGATTCACCGAGGCGCCCCGCGGCGAGGACATGCATTGGAGCATGACCGGCGACAACCAAAAGCTCTACCGGTGGCGCTGCCGCGCGTCGACCTACAACAATTGGCCGGTTCTCCGCTACATGTTGCGCGGGAACACCATTTCCGACGCTCCGCTGATCGTCGGCAGCATTGACCCCTGCTATTCCTGCACCGATCGCGTCACCATCATTGACGTCAACAAGGCTCGGTCAAAAACAATTTCCTATAAAGAAATGGAACGCTACTGCCGTGACAGAACGGACTCGCCGTTACCATAAAAAATAGGGAGGACGACTATGCTTAAATTACTAAGGGAAGTCTTCCGCACCGGCGAGGCTACAGTTAAGTATCCTTTCGCACCGGCGGAAGTATCCAAGGATTTTCGTGGAAAACCGGAGCATGACTCCGTTTCATGTATCGCCTGTGCGGCCTGCACTATCGCCTGTCCGCCGAACGCCATCGCCATGGAAACGGATGTCGAAGCGGAAACGCGAACCTGGTCGATCTCTTACGGCCGCTGCATCTTTTGCGGCCGCTGCGAGGAGGCTTGTCCGACCGGCGCGATCAAGCTCTCGGCGGATTTTGAATTGGCCGTCGCCCGCAAGGAGGACCTGACGACAAAGGCGGTCTTCCGGTTGGCCAAATGCCGATCCTGCGGCGAACCTCTGGCACCGGCCAAGGAAGTGGCCTATGTCGCCGACCTCATCAACGCCTTCTGCACCTCCCCCGAGGAAGCGGACCGCACGCGTCTTCTGGTCGCGACATGCCCGGAATGCAAACGCAAACACGATGTCGAGCAGGTGGCGAGCCTGGGTATCGAACGGCAGTTGGAGAACCGGCGATGAGCGCTTTCATTTCCCCCAATGACCTCACGGCCCAACCGGCCGGGCTTTCCATGTCGGACCATATCGCCAGTATGAAAGGTCAGTTGCTCAGCAATATCAAGCGATCGGCCTATGTCTATCGTGTCGATTGCGGCGGCTGCAACGGCTGTGAGATCGAAATCTTCGCGGCCATCACACCTTTGTTCGACGCCGAACGTTTCGGCATCAAGGTGGTGGCCTCGCCACGGCACGCCGATATTTTGCTCTACACCGGCGCGGTGACGCGCGCGATGCGGATGCCGGCTCTGCGCGCCTACGCGGCCGCACCGGAACCCAAGATCGTCGTGTCCTATGGCGCCTGCGGCTGCTCAGGCGGCATTTTCCACGACCTTTACTGCGTGTGGGGAGGAACCGACAAGATTGTGCCGGTCGACGTCTATATTCCCGGATGCCCTCCCACGCCACCGGCGACCATCTACGGATTCGCAATGGCGCTTGGTCTGTTGGGCCAGAAATTGAAAGCCGAAACCCACATTGAGGCCGATGGCGAGGCGGCACCGCTTCAGCATCCCGACATGCCCTACAATTTGCGAGTCCTCCTGGAACGCCAGGCGCGGCAGATGGCCGGCTACCGCCAGGGCAAAGATATCGTCGAGGAATTTCTGTCGCTTTTGGAATCACGCGATCCAGTCCAGGTCGAAAGCCGAATCGCGCGATTCATTGCCGCTGAAACGGACCCCCGTCGTGCCGAAATATTCTCCGGCCTGTGCCAAACCTTCACGCGGACCTTGACGGACGAACAGCCATGACCACCGGCGACATCGTCTTTTACCGGTTGAACGCCAAGGTCTTGGAACGCGCCGAGGACATCCCGGAGGCATCCAAACAGGTCGTCTATTATTCGCTGGCGATCGGTCACCATATCGGCGTCTTCGACTGTTTCAAACCGGTTCTGCGCTGTTCCGCCGTGCTGTATGACGAAATCCTGTCCGCCTTTCCCGATGGCGGTGAGGCACGGCGTAAACTCGCCGGCCTGCTCCGCTTCGGCGAGATCACGGTCGACCGCAGCCACACCGCCCTGCTCCGCCCCGCCATCGCCGAGGCCAAGACGCAAACCTCGGCCGAGGTCGCCGACTGGTTGGGCGAATTCGATGGCTCTCTCGCCGCCATCGAACAGGAACCAGTCATCTATTTGATGGGGAGACGGACGTCATGACGAACGTCATTTTCACGGTTGGCAATGACATGCGGGCCGACGACGGCGCCGGGCCTTTGTTGGCTGCACTTCTGGATGCCGAACCAGCCCCCGGTTGGGAGGTCATCGATGGCGGTGCATCGCCGGAGAACCACATTCATCAGGTCCGGGCTTGCAATCCTGATCGCGTGTTGATCGTCGATGCGGCGGATATGCAACTCCCCCCCGGCGCAATCCGTCTACTCGACGAAGATTGCGTCGCCGATCATTTCCTGATAACGACCCACGCCATCCCGCTGAACTTCCTGATCGCCAGTTTGCGGGAAACCATTCCGGAAATCGTCTTTCTTGGCATCCAACCCCAGGACGTCGTCTTCCTCGGCATGATGACGCCAGGGGTTCGCCTGGGCGTCGAGGCGCTTCACCGGAAATTGGTCCAAGGCGGCGGAATCAACGATTACGCGCCCATCGGCGAGGACATGGCCCTCGCCCTTTAAGGGTGACGGTTTCAAGTGAATAGAAAAACAGAAACATACCGGAACGACCAAGCATTTAAGGAGGCTCAAGATGGCCACGAATGACGTATCTTCGAAGATCGAAATAACGGGCGTAGACGCTTTGACGCCCGCCGAAATGGAAGCAAAAGCCGAAAAGACCGGCGTGAAGAAAGCAACCATGCCGGTCATGCAAAGTTTCCTGCTCGCGGTGGTCGCCGGCGGCGCCATCGGACTGGGCGGCATGTATTTCTGCATCGTGCTTGCCGATTCCGCCCTGTCCTTCGCGGTGCAACGGGTTCTCGGCGGATCCGTCTTCGCGCTCGGGCTGGCCCTTGTCCTGGTCGGCGGCGCCGAACTGTTCACGGGCAGCACCATGACCGTCATGTCGATGGCCAGCGGTCACATCACGGCCGGACAGGTCTTGCGCAACTGGGTCGTCGTCTGGATCGGCAATCTGGTCGGCGCCTTAGGGTTGGTTTTCCTGGTGTACATGGCGCATCACATGGACATGAACAATGGCGCGGTCGGCGCCGCCGTCCTCAAGCTGGCGATCGGCAAGATTCAACCGGATGCGGTGACGATCTTCTTCAAGGGCATCCTGTGCAACCTGATGGTCTGTCTCGCGGTTTGGCTGGCCTATTCATGCCGCAGCACGTCCGACAAGATCATTTCCATGATCCTGCCGATCGGGCTCTTCGTCGCCGCCGGCTTCGAACATTGCGTCGCCAACATGTATTTTTTGCCGATGGCCTTGCTGTTGACGGCAACCGGGCATGTCCCCGCCGGTCTGGATGTCTCGGCCATCACCGTTCCAGGCATTCTGCACAATCTGCTGTTCGCCACCCTCGGCAATATCGTTGGCGGAAGCGTCATGGTCGGTGGCATGTATTGGTTGATCTATCGCAAGACGGCGGGAAGCGCTTATCCGCAAGTGTCGGAATCCGCGACCGATCACCAGTGCTCGGCATCAGCCCGCTAAAGCGTTCCGCAGACTTGAACGAATCACCTCGTCATTCCCGCGAACGCGGGAATCCAGCCGACAGTATGGATCCCCGGTTTCGCGGGGATGACGAAAGAGTAGCGGTTACTATTGCGCGGCTCCCGATGATATTTGCGTTGAGGTGGAAACCGTCCGTTCCACATTTCCACCCTCTAGACGAGGTCTGACCATGACGAAAGACGGCGCGACGGACTCTCCCTGGACCGGGCTGATCGACGGATTCGACCGCAAGATCGATTACCTGCGCGTCTCCGTGACCGACCACTGCAATTTCCGTTGCGTCTATTGCATGGGCGACGACGTCACCTTCCTCCCCAAAAGCGAGGTTCTCAGCCTCGACGAAATGGACCGCTTGTGTTCGACCTTCGTCGCCCTCGGCGTGCGCCGCCTGCGCTTGACCGGCGGCGAGCCTTTGGCGCGCAAGAATGTCATGAGCCTGGTCCACGGATTGAGCCGGCATCTGCGTTCGGGCGCGCTGGACGAGATCACCCTGACCACCAATGGCTCCCTCCTCGCCCGCCATGCCAAAGAGCTGAAAGCCGCCGGCGTGCGCCGCATCAATGTCTCGCTGGACACCCTCGACCCGACGATCTTCGCTGCCATCACCAGACGCGGCGATATCGCCCAGGTCCTGGAGGGCATCGACAGGGCGTTGGCCGCAGGTCTGTCGGTCAAGATCAATGCGGTGGCGATGCGCGGCATCACCGAGCTGGGTCTGGAAAATTTGATGCTGTTCGCCCATGGCCGCGGCATGGATTTGACCTTGATCGAGGCTATGCCGATCGGGTCCGGAGGCGGAACCCAAAGTGACCGTTATCTGCCGCTGTCCTCCGTTCGCCAGCGTTTGAGCAAACGATTTACACTGGAAGACGTTCCAGATCGCAACAGCGGGCCGGCGCGCTATGTGCTGGTTGAAGAAACCGGTGGCCGGCTTGGCTTCATCACGCCGATCACGCACAGCTTTTGCAACCACTGCAATCGCCTCCGCGTCACCTGTACCGGGCAACTCGCCCTGTGTCTGGGACACGATCTGTCCATCGATCTGAAGAGCCCCTTGCGCGCGTCGGAAGCCAATGATCTGCTGATCCAGGCGATCTGCGACGGCATTGCCCGCAAACCACGGGGACATCATTTCGTCACGGCACAGAGGCCCACCGTCACCCGCTCCATGAGCATGACAGGGGGATGACAGCCAAGATGCGCGTAACAATGTATTTCAATGACAGGGGGCCGCTATGCGTGAGGCCATTTCACTGAGGAATGACGGGCGGACTCCGCGTCCGGGATCGCATCTGATCAAAGCGATACCGTTTTCCGCCGCCCAGGCAACACCACGCCGGGAGGCCGTTGCCGAGGAAGTCCCCATCGCCATCCTCTACAATCGATTTCCGTTTGCCGTCATGCTGGCCACCCCCACCGACCTCGAGGATTTCGCGATCGGCTTTTCCCTGACCGAAGCTATCGTCGCCACTGTCGACGAAATCTCCGCGGTCAAGGTGAAGAAAATGGACGACGGGTTTGAGGTCGATGTCACGGTGACCAAAGAGCGCTATATGCTGCTGCGCGACCGGCATCGGCGCAATCTGGTGGCCGGCAGCAGTTGCGGCCTCTGCGGAAGCGACAGCGTCACCGAAGCGTTGCGGCCAGTCGATCCGGTCGCGTCGACCTCTCGCTTCAGTCCCCGGGCGATTTGCCGGGCAATGGCGGAATTCCCGGCTCACCAGCTCCTCAATCACGAGGTCGGCGCGGTCCATGCCGCCGCTTTCGCCGAGGCTGACGGACATATCGTCGCGGTGCGCGAGGACATTGGACGGCATAACGCGCTGGACAAGATCATTGGTTTCCTGGCGCGCAATGGCATTGACCGGGGGGCTGGATTCATTGCCGCCTCCAGCCGCTGCTCCTATGAAATGGTCCACAAAACCGCCGCCGCCGGCATCCCGCTCATTGCATCGGTTTCGGCCCCGACAACCCTCGGGATCACCTTCGCCGAGTCCGCCGGAGTCGGATTGGCCGCCTTCGCCCGTGAAGGCCGTTTCACCCTTTACGCCACGCCATCGCGAGTCCAAGACGGCGCGGCGAAAGGCGAGGACAGAAAATGCCTGTCTTGAGTGAAGCGTCGTCTCGCCCATTGACGAAACCGGCCTCGCTTGATGGTCTCCCGGCATCGGATGCGGAGATCGGCCTTGACCAAGCGCTCGCCCTCCTCGCCAAGCGATGTGTGCCCGTGGTCGGTCTGGAAACGGTACCGCTGACCGAGGCTCATGGCCGCGTTTTGGCCAAGGACATCATCGCGACGATCGATTCGCCACCGTTCGCCAACGCCGCCATGGACGGCTTCGCCGTTCGCCATAGCGATCTTTCCTCATCGGACGAGACAACGTCCTTGCGGATCGTCGCGCGCATCGCGGCGGGACATCCGGCGCATCGAACGTTCGGGTCCGGCGAGGCGGCGCTGATCTTCACCGGCGCCCCGCTGCCCTGCGGACTGGACACCGTCGTCATGCAGGAAAACTGCACGCTCGAAGATCGGCAGGGTCAGGACTTCGTGCTTGTGCCGACGGGCGGCGTGGCCGGCCGGCATGTGCGCCCGGCCGGCGAGGACTTCGCCGCGGGAACCGTCGTCGTCAGGGCCGGCCGGCGGCTGCTGCCGCACCATGTGGCACTGGCGGCCACCGTCGGCCGGAGCACCTTGCCCGTTTATCGACGCCTGAGGGTGGCGGTGTTTTCCACCGGCGACGAAATCATCGAACCCGGCCATCCCTTGCCGCCGGGATCCGTATATACGTCCAATCGCTTCGCGCTGATGGCGCTGGCTCGAGGGCTTGGCTGCCACGTCGATGATCTCGGCAACCTTCCCGATCGGTTCGATGCCACCTGCCGGGCGTTCTCCGACGCCGCGCAACGCTACGATTTGCTGATCACGTCCGGCGGCGTTTCCGTGGGCGGGGAAGATCATGTACGGGACGCCGTCCGATCGCTGGGCGCCCTCCTGCCTTGGAAACTGTCGATAAGGCCCGGCAAACCAACGGCGCTGGGACAGATCGGCGACGCCTCCTTCATCGGATTGCCCGGTTCTCCCGTGGCGGCGCAGATCGCTTTCATGATCTTGGCTCGCCCGGCGATTCTTCGCCTGTCCGGCGCCGTCGGCGAACCGATCAGCCCGCAACGCTTCAGGGTGACGGCGGCGGCGACATTCTCAAAGAACCATTCGGGGCGGCAGTTCGTCAGAAGCCGCCTGAAAGCCGGCCCCGACGGAACGCCGCAAGCCGAGCCTTGCGGCACGCCGGCGACCAGCGGCGGATATTCTCCGGACGGCGAAGGCCTGGTCGATATGACGGAGGACAGTCGTCACATCGTCCCCGGCGAGATGGTCGACTTCATCCCCTATCAGACGATGCAGTGGTAGTTGATCACGAACCAATCACCCCACGCCTCAAACAAACCAATAAATTAGCATTTACAAAATGTAAATTTATGTACGATAGTATGTAATGACTATATCTTCAGTCATATGGGGACTGCTATGTTGCCGAGCAAATTTCGCTTTGGTCTGAGCTGGAAACTAACCGCTCTCAACATCGTCAGCCTGTTGTCTTTGGCTGTCGTTCTGACCGTCATCGTGGTCGTCGAGGTCCGCGACAGCATGGAGCGCCAAGCCATCGCCCGGCAAGCGAACAACGTCGCCGTCGCCTGGGAGGTTCTTCGCGCCAAGGGCGGTGATTTTTCCATCAAAAACGGTCAACTGGCCGTTGGCGAGACCATCCTCAACGACAATGAAGATCTCGTCGATCATATCCACGCGTTGGTCGGCGGCGTCGCGACCATCTTCATGGGTGATGTCAGAGTGGCGACCAACATCAAACAACCGGGCGGCAGCCGCTCCATCGGCACGAAACTGGCGCAGGGGCCGGCTTGGCAAGCCGTGTTTCAGCAGCACCAATCCTACCAGGGCATCGCCGACATCCTCGGCCACCCCTATTACGTTCGCTATGAGCCGATCCTCGACCGCGCGGGGACGGTGGTTGGCTGTCTGTTCGTCGGCCTTTCCCAGCATGAATTCATGACGAGCGTCGATGCGCTCGTCCTCCAGATCACCCAAATCTCGGTGCTCTTCACCCTTCTCCTGGGAGGCATCGCGCTCTGGGTGACCCGCCGTAGTTTCAAGGCGTTCGCCCAGATTCAGTCGACTCTTACCCGCGCCGCCGCCGGCGATGTTTCCGAAGACGTGCCCTTTTTGGACCGCCACGACGAAATTGGCCAGATGGCCGCCGCTGTACAGGTGTTTCAGAAGCATGCGCGGGAGGTGGAGCATCTGCGCGGTGAACAGGAGCGCCAAAAGGAACAGGCCGCGGCCGACCGGAAACAGGCGTTGAACCAGTTGGCGGACAGCTTCCAAGCCCGCGTCATGGATGTCGTCAAAGTCGTGTCATCCTCCTCCACGGAGTTGCAGGCAACCGCGCACTCCATGTCCCAAACAGCCTCCCAAGCGACGTCCCAAGCCACGGCGGTCGCCGCCGCGGCCGAACAGGCCACGACCAATGTTCAAACCGTGGCGGCGGCAGCCGAAGAGTTGTCCGCTTCGATTGCGGAAATATCACGACAAGTAACGGAGGCATCCTCCATCTCAAGCGAAGCCTCGGAAGAAACCGGACGCACCAACGTGATGGTTCAAGGTCTCGCCGCCGCAGCCGATCGCATCGGCGAAGTGGTCAAACTGATCAATGACATCGCCTCGCAGACCAATTTGCTGGCACTCAACGCCACCATCGAAGCGGCTCGCGCCGGAGACGCCGGCAAAGGCTTCGCCGTCGTCGCCAATGAGGTCAAGAACCTCGCCAATCAGACCGGTCGCGCCACCGAGGAAATCGGACAACAGATCGCCTCCGTCCAGGAGGAAACGCGGCGCACCGTCGCGGCGATCAAAGGGATTGCCTCCGTCATCGACCGGGTCCGCCAAGTCTCTTCGGGCATTGCCGCGGCCGTCGAGGAACAAGGAGCCGCCACGCAAGAAATCGCTCGCAATGTTCAAGAGGCGGCGCAGGGCACTGAGCAGGTGTCCCACAATATCGGAGGGGTGTCGCAGAGCGCGACAACGACAGGAAGTGCCGCGGAACAGGTCCTGACGTCCGCCAGTGATCTCGCCGCCAATTCGGAAAAATTGCGCGGAGAGGTCACGCGCTTCCTGGCGGAGGTCCGCGCTGCGTGATTACAACCGCATCCGCAACACGGGGTTTGCCATGATGTCCCGCAGCAGATCGCTCTGGCGGCCGTGCCCCGTCTTCATGAAGATCTGTTTCAGCTGAGTCTTGGCGGTGTGCAGGCTGATTCCACTCTGCTCGGCATAGTCCTGGAGATGACGGCCCTCCAACAAGGCCTTCGTCAACTTGGCTTCGGCTGGCGTCAGACCGTAAATAGCCCCGATGACGGTTTCGCTCGGTTTGCGCCGCTCCTCCGGATTATTGATGAAAATCGCCGCAACCGGCCCTGACAAACGCATCGCCTTGGTTCCGCGATTCAATGGCGTGATCAGCAAGGAAACCGGCCTGTCCAACTTATCCCGCCAGGGAACCATGGCGCCAGCGGATGTTTTCTGAACATTCTCAAGGGCCTTCTGAACAGCCTGCTGAGCTTTGGTGTCTTGGATGATCAATCGCCCGTGACGAATCGCCATGCCGAAGTCCGACTGCAACATTCTTTCCACGGTCTTATTGGCAAAGCGCACGACCCCGCCCAGGCCAACAATAATCACCCCCAGAGACAGTTGATCGATGGCGGAGTAGGTGATCGTTTGCCCTTGCGACATTGACCAAATCTGATGACTGAGACCCATGGCGCGTTTCAGATGCGGCAGGATCAGAGCCAAATTATGCTTATCGGCGGAAACGAAGGCTTTACGGTCCTTCGGACGGTAGATCTTGATCACGCCGATGCAGTTGTCACCGATATCCTGCGACCCGCCAAGGGTATGGAAAAGGCACTGTGGTTCGCAAAAACTCTGAAAAAAATCAGTCGCGACAAGTTCCTGATCATCGATCAGCTCACTTCCGATGAAGACCTTGTTCAATCCGCTCTGCAACGCCCGCTTAATCAACAAATCGTCTTTGTAGTACCAAGTCTCGTAATCCTCGACGAGAGACGCATCAAGGGTGGGCGTTTTTCCGACGACATAGGCCATGCCGGTCACGATATCGCGGATTTGAAAGCAGCAATTCTCGGCCTCGAACGTAGCGGCGAGCTCGTCCGCCAACGTGTCCCATTTTCCTTGTTCCAGGGACGCGTCATGGATGACCGAGATGATTTCGGAAAGTCTCTCAAGGTTCAACAAACTATTAACCCTGTGATCCGAGTGACTATTACTATAACACGCATCATTCCTCCTTAACTCAGTAAGTGGAATAAGATCATTACTGATCACAATAGTGCAGTCACTGCCAAAATATAAATATTTACTTATTCGTTAAATTTTTGTCACCCTATTTTTTTCGGAAAAACCTTGCGGAAACATCTTCCGAATAACCCTTGCAGACGCTCCACACCGAGGAGCACGCTGTCATAGGTAATGGTGAAGCGCGCGGCTTACAAGGCGTTGCACCGCTTCACGGTGAACCCTGACAGCGCCAAAGGCTAGCCATTCACAAAAAAATAACATCTGACATTTCCTGAATATTTCACTCGGTCAACGGCCTACCCGGTGTTTCTGATGCGCCGAATGCCCTTCGAACATGATCTCCTGATGCCAACGCCACGCCGTTCCGACGATATCGTCCAGCGACGGGAATGCCGGCACCCACCCGAGAACGGTCTTGGCCTTGGTGGCATCGGCGATCAAGGCTGGCGAATCGCCGGGCCTGCGGGGAGACATCGTCACCGGGACCGTCCTGCCCGAGATGCGCTCGACCGCATCGATGACCTGACGCACCGTATAGCCGGTGCCATTCCCCAAATTGAACGCGCCAAATCCTTCTTGCCCGTCGAGCCACGCAAGCGCCCGTAAATGCGCGTCGGCAAGATCGGCAACATGAATGTAATCCCGAATGCAGGTTCCATCGGGAGTCGCATAGTCGTCGCCGAAAACATCGAGCTTCGCTCGCAAACCGAGAGCGGCCTCGATCGCAAGGGGAATGAGGTGGGTCTCCGGGTGGTGCGCCTCCCCCAACAGGCCATCCGGATCGGCACCCGCCGCGTTGAAATATCGCAAAGCGGCCGCGCGGAGACCGTAGGCACCGGCATAATCGTGCAAAAGCTGCTCGACCATCGCCTTGGACGCCCCGTAAGGATTGATCGGGTTGATCGGCAGATCCTCGCTCAGAGGCATCCGGTCCGGCATCCCAAAAATGGCGCATGTGCTGGAAAACACCAGCCGATCAATGCCATGGCTCCGCATCCGATCAAGCAGCGAGAGCGTGCCCAGGACATTGTTGGCATAATAGATGTCGGGGTGTCGCACCGATTCCCCGACCTGGATCAAACCGGCGAAATGGATGACCGCACGCGGCTTCCATCGGTCGAACACGCTATCGAGAAATTGACCGTCTCGAATATCGCCCCGTTCGAGCACGCCCCATTTCACCGCCCACTCATGCCCGTTGGACAGATTATCGACGACGATGGGACGTAAGCCGGCCTGCGCCAAAGCCTTGCACGTATGACTGCCAATATAACCGGCGCCACCGGTAACAACGATATTCGTCATCGTTTTTCTCTTGTCCTCTAAAATGAACATTGACGACGACAAATGTCGCGCACCAGACCGCTCTGCACACATTGCGCCAAACATTGGTAACGCGCGCTGGGGCCCGCCGTCGGCGTCAGCGCCCGTGTTTGCGATCCCGCCCACCCGCTCCGCGCCGACGCGCTGGAAGAACTGGGGTCCTGAAGAGAATAAGGCGTCAGGGCGGTGAACGGATTGTGAAGAGACGTCCGCGCCTGGCTAGGTCCGGCGAGCGCAGGCTCAGGACTATAGCTGCAGCTCTGGAGGCAGGACGATGCCGTGCTTCCCTGGGACATGCAGTTGCTCAGGCATCGATGATCGGTATCGGCAAAGGCACCGAAAGACGTGATAGCCCATAGCACGATAGCCGCGATGATTCTCTTGGTTAACAACCTCGCCCTCGCAATCCACGTAAACGCCACGATATATGTCGACAGATGAAAACATTTTGGACATCCCCCGTTCGAGGGATGGAGGGGCGAAAATCTCGCTCTAGGATAACCCCATAATGACTGACATATGGTGCAGGGATGAAATTTACGGGGATGATAATGAAGAAATTTTTTGCCACGCTCTGGTTCGCGATTGGTCTGCTGGGATTTGTGCATGCGGTCCAAGCGGCTCCGGATAACTACACAATCAATCCCGGCGATGTCTTACAGATCACAGTGTGGAAGGAAGATGGGCTTGACCGCGAGGCTCTGGTTCTCCCTGACGGAAGCCTGCAATTTCCGCTGGTGGGCAACATATCCGCCGTCGGCAAGACCGTGCCTGAGCTGCAAGAGATATTGAGGACCAAGCTCGCCACCCTTATTTCCGATGTTTCGGTCTCCGTGTCCGTCAAGGCCCCCCTGGGCCATGTGGTCGATGTCATCGGCCAAGTGAACAAGCCCGGGGAACTGGTGCTCAGCCACCGCACGACGGTCATGCAAGCCCTCAGTATCGCTGGGGGATTGACCCCCTATGCGAGTCGCGGCAACATCATCATTCTGCGGCGTGAAGGCGAGAGCGAGATTTCGATCCCGTTTCCTTACAATGATGTCAGCCAAGGCGAATCTCTTGATCGCAATATCATCCTAGTCCCTGGCGATGTCATCGTCGTCCCGAACGCCAGCCTCTTCTAATTGCTGGAATCGGAGATATGGTGATAGTTCCTTCTGCAAACCGCGGCCACCGGCGCGCCGAAAAGCGTCAAATCTGTTCAAGTAAAAATTTTTATTTCGCCGTCCCTGATTATTTCCCCAACAAGCGCGCACAAAGGTTCGCCAGCCCTTGCCGCACCGTCCTGGCATCGATTTTTTTGTTGGGAATCGTCGCCCCGCAGGCCTTCGCCGCAGACCCGCCGGTCGGCGATCTGTCGGCGCAAGCGATGGTGCAGCAATCGTTTCAGCACGATTCCAATCCATTGCTGTCAAGCAGTGGACGAAAAGCGGTCAACGGATCCGTCACCTCGCCGGAGATCATTCTCAACGACGACTCCCCGGTCAGCCATGCCGACCTGGACAGTCGGGTCGATGTCAACGAGTTCGATGTCAAAGGGTTCAGTTCAACCGATGTGCACAGCACCGGGCATCTCAACCGTACGGGTGAACTCTGGCAGGCGGCGTTAGCGGCCACAATCGATTACGACACCACGCGAACCAGCGAAGCGAACGCGTCAGGCATCAATATCGCCGGCATCCGCCATACCGCTCTCTCGCTGCAGCCACAGGCGACGGTCAATATAACGCCTGTCGACCAGGCGCAGATCGTAACATCCTATCTGCGCAGCCTTTACGAAAACAAAAATTTCTACACGAACTACGAGACGTTTGGCGTCACCCCGACCTACCAACACAGCTTCACGGCGCTGGATAGCGGGCAAGTTCTGCTGCAAACCAGCCGTTACCAAACTTTGTCCGGCTCTCCGGTCACCATCGACAGCATTGGACCGGCCTTCGGCTGGAATCGTCGGCTTTCGGAACGCCTGACGACGGCGGCCAATGTCGGCGCACAAGAAACGCACTTTCACCATGGTCCCGGCTCCCAACTCTCCGACAGCAGCAGCCTCGATTACAATTTTGCGCTGTCCCTTGGATTCCAGGGGCAGCAGGACAACATCCAGCTTGCCTTCACGCGGCAACTGTCTCCCAACGGCAACGGCAGCGAATCGCAGACGACGAGCCTCAACCTGACGGCGGGTCACAAGGTGACGGAACGATTGGAAACAGACCTCCAGACGAGCTACCAGACCTATGATTTCACCGGTGGCGTCACAACGGGAGCTCAAAGCGCCTATCTGACGGCCGCGCCCAAGCTTCTGTATCACGTAACCGAGGCCTTGAGCGTCGACGTCACGTACCAATACCGGCAACGAGACGTTAACAACGGACGAGCCGCCCAATCCAACGCCTTGACACTCAATGTGATCTTCAAGCCTGTCGCAAGGGTTTTGGGATTGTAGCTCTCGGTCCACCTGAGAGCTTACGGTCTCAAGCGGCGGCATATTCGCAGGAAAGTCGACTATGGAACAAACCAGCATCCGAGACATTCTGGCGATTCTCATGCGCCGCAAGCTCTCTTTCCTCATCGCGGTCGCGGTTGTGTTCGCCTTTGCCGCTGTGCAGAGTTTCAACTGGTCTACCTACCGTTCCACGGCAACGGTCCAGATTCAGCAGTCGGACATTCCCACCAATATGACCCTTCCCCTGGGCATGTCCCAGGCCGATGCGATGCGTGCGCTGGCCGACCAGCGCATTCAACAGATTCAGCAACGGGTCACCACGACATCCAATCTGATCGAGGTTATCACAAAATACAATCTTTACGCGAAGGCCCGCATCACCAAACCGATAACCGACATCGTCGACGGGATGCGCCGGGCCATCAAGTTGGACCTTGTCAACCCGACGAGCGCCCAGGGCCAAAAACCCGATCAGGTGTCGGCCATCGCCTTCACATTGCAATTCACCTACAGCAATCCCTTGATCACCCAGCAGGTCACCAACGAACTGATGTCGCGCTTCCTGGACGAAGACTTGAAGCAGCGCCGCACCCAAACGCAAGGTACATCGACGTTTCTGGACACCCAACTGAAGACGCTGGAAGCCGGCATGGCCGAACAGGAAAAGCGTATCGCCGAGTTCCGCGCCCAGCATCCCGACAGCCGCCCTGAAGCCCTCGCCCTCAACCAACAATTGATGGCCACCACCTATCAAAACATGCTCAGCGTCGAAACCCAAATGGCATCGATCGATAGGTCGCGCGGCGATCTGCGCACCCAACTGGCGTCGGTCGAACCTTATTCGCGCGTGATCGCCGACGGGCAGATGATGACCACGCCAGCCATCCAGCTCAAATCGTTGCAGGCGCGCTATACGTCCATGGTCGCCAGTTATAGCGCCAATCATCCGGACGTGGTGAAGCTGCGTCACCAGATCGAGGCTCTCCAGAAGGAACTTGGGCAAAGCGAAGACACCGCCCAGTTGCAGAGCCAAATCGACGATGCCCGAACCAATTTGGCCGCGGCCGAGGCGACCTACGGCTCCGATCACCCGGATGTGCAAGCACTGCGCCGCCGTGTGACGACGCTGGAGGATCGGCTGGCCACGCAAGCCCACGATCCGTCATCGCACTCCGCGCTCAAGAAAGATGCCGACAACCCGGCCTATCTGATGCTGACGTCGCAACTGCAATCGGCCGAACAGCAATACAAGGCCTTGTCGGCTCAGCATGAGAGCTTACGCCAGCAATACGAACGCTACCAAACCTATGTGGCGCAAACCCCGGCCATCGAACAGCAGTTTGCCACCCTCTCGCGCGACTATGAGAATTCGCAGTTACGCTACCGCGAGATGAAGGAAAAGAAGCAGACCGCCGACATGAACGAGCAGATGGATCAGGGCCGGATCGGCGACCGGTTACAGGTCATCGACCCCCCTGAATTGCCCACCGATACGTCGCCGAAACGCCTGATGCTGCTGGCCGGTGGTTTTCTCGCGTCCTTGGTCGCCGGTTTTGCTTGTGTGGCGTTGCGCGAAATGATGAGCCAAAGCGTCCATGGCACCCGTCACCTGGCGACATTGACCGGCGTTCAGCCCTTGGTCTCCATTCCGCATATTTTCACCAGGGATGAACGCCGCGCCATTCGCCGCCGGCGCCTGCAAATAGGGACGGCGGCAGTCGGCGCTCTCCTCATCGCCTGCATCGTCTTCGATCAATTCGTCATGCCCCTCGACGTGGTGAGTAGCATCGTGGCCCGTCGACTGGGTCTTTCATAAATTTAAAGGGACCCGACATGGATAGATTGGAAAAGGCTCTGATAAAGGCCAGAGAACAGCGAGAGTCGGCGCAACCGTCCCCGGTTCTGGCGACGGCGAGCATTCCGACTGCGGCGACGCCCACCCCCATTCACGCCGCCGCGCCAGTCAAAGCCGCCCCATCGAGCGCGCTCACCAAACAGATCGCGATCGACGACGATGCATTGGAACGCGCGCGCATCGTCGCTCGCGTCAAAAGAAACGCCAACGCCGACATCTTCAGGATCCTGCGCACCAAAGTCTTGCAGTCGATGGCCCGATCCAACCTGAGGACCATCGCGGTAACCAGCCCCAATTACGGTGACGGCAAGACGACCGTGGCGGTCAATCTGGCTCTCAGTCTCGCGCTCGATTTGAAGCAGACGGTCCTCTTGGTCGATCTCGATCTGCGCAGCCCTTCCATTCACGAGATATTGGGAATCACCCCGACAGTGGGCTTAAGCGACTATTTTCTGCGGGATGCCCCGGTTCCCGAATGCCTGATCAAGCCGGCTTTTGACCGACTGGTCGTTCTGCCGATCAGCGAACCTCTGGATAATTCCTCGGAAATGCTGGGTTCTCCGAAGATGGCGGCCTTAGCCCACGAATTGAAAACCCGTTACAGCGACCGTATCGTCATTTACGACATGCCTCCGCTTTTATCCCAGGACGACACCATCGCTTTCCTGCCGCATGTCGATGGCGTTCTGCTGGTGGTTCGCGACGGCAAGACCCAGACTGATGACGTCACGAAGTGCATGGATGCGCTTGGTGACGCCAATCTCCTGGGAACCGTGCTGAACAATTGCGCCGAGCGGGCGTTTAACTGACTGAGATGGGGTAGGCCACGCCCATGTACGAAGCATTCTTTGGCCTCTCCGGAAAACCGTTTTCACTGCTGCCGGACGCCGATTTTCTTTTCCTCAGCAAACGGCATCGCGCCGCCGTCAATCTTCTTGAGTATGGCATGCTGAGTCAGGCTGGCTTCATCGTCATCAGCGGTGAAGTCGGAGCCGGCAAAACCACAGTGATCCGGCGCTATTTGCATAGCGCCGGGCCAGACGTGACGGTCGGCGTCATCACCAATTCCGCCAAGGGATTTGGCCGCATGCTGAGTTGGGTGACCGCGGCCTTCGAACTTGATCATCGCGGACGCGATTATGTAAAGCTCTACAATCGTTTCGTCGAGTTTTTGCTTGCCCAGTACGCCGCCGGCAAACGGGCCGTCCTGATCATCGATGAAGCGCAAAATCTGAAAGCGGA